>ERZ1463036.27-NODE-27-length-36549-cov-21.575410_pt1 | contig 36549 bp, 44 predicted proteins | sample MGYA00564485_ERZ1463036 | MGnify/ENA primary metagenome ERZ1463036 (study PRJEB39244, sample SAMEA3635127) | Helicobacter pylori | study: EMG produced TPA metagenomics assembly of PRJEB11511 data set (Assembly of a 5300-year-old Helicobacter pylori... | reverse complement strand
ACGATGTGACAGGCTGCTACTCTTTCGCTAACATGAGGGCTTATTTGTTTTGGTGCATACGTGACTGGCTCAACCCAAAGAATGGATTCTTTGCAGCACTTCCACCCGATGATGAGTTGGATCAAGAGTTGTGTGAAGTGCATTGGCTGTTTCAGTCAGATGGTTCAATCATCATGGAACCAAAAGATGAAATCAAGAAGCGTCTGAAACGCTCTCCCGACAAGATGGATGCCCTTGCCAACACCTTCTATCCATACGACTACGATAGAGACAATGATTTGCAATTGTTAAATAGTATAGTATAAATTTGCAAGATACAGAAAAGTTTTGTAACTTTGCAGCCGAAACGTTTCTTTTAACGTTTCATTGCTCTTAGTGCACTCCGACCGTGAGGTTAGAGTGCATTTTTTACTTAATATAAAGTAATTCAGAAAAAGACTATACACTTAATATAAGCCTTTCTAAGCGGTTCATTTTTTATCTCCATATACTTATACCACTTTTAAGAAATAGACTTACATACACGAAATTGATAGTTTGACATAAGTATCTAAGCACCAATAAGTTAAACTAAGTTAGCAAAAAGTATTTTCTGCCCAAAACATTTGGTCATTTGCAAAAAAATGACTACCTTTGCACCATCAAAAATAAATAATAACAATTAAAAAGATAAGAGCAATGAAACATATTTATTATAAAAGAGAACAGACAGGTGAGTGTTATTTTGAAGACACTACAATTTTTCTCTCTGAAACAGAAGAAGAATACAATAAGGCAAAAGAAAAGTATGCTTCCTTCCCAGAATTTGAGGATAATATGACCCTCAAATTTCAGGGAGGAGAACTTGAGGGCTTCTCTTTCACAGAAAGAGGTATGACTCAAAAACTTACAACGATTATTTTGAAATAAAATAAGAATAACTCTAAAAACATATAAGAGCAATGAAAAAGGTTAAAGTTTACACAGTAGAAGCGTTAGAGAAGCGAATTACAAAGGCTTTGAAAAAGGTCAAGTTCGGCTACCAAGAAGGATACTTGATTGAAGCTACAGATGCAGAGTTTAGTATCTACAACTTCAACACAGCACTTTGTAACTTGCAGCAGAAGGGAGTTGTGGCATACAACGAGAATACAGAAAGCTATGAACTGGTTTAAAGTATAGGAGGAAACGGATATGACAGTATATGAATTATCGGAACTTCAGAAAGAAGAACTCAAAATCGAAATGTTGAAAGATAAGTTTGGGTACAAACTTTCATTCAGAGAGTTAGCATATGCTAATGAGTGCATCAGCGACCGAGAGTTGTTCGAAAAATACAAGGATCAGACTTTTACAGATAAAGACTTCATCGTATCACGCTAAATGAAATCGTATGGAAAGCAAATGCACAACAATAGAAGAGCTTAAATCCGTAACCACGCAGATTAGTGGTGATGAATGGAAAGATTTCTTCTCGCTCATCAAAAAAGGCTCATATAGCCTATATGGTTTTCACCAGTTTCTTGATGAGAGACCAGACCTATGCTTATTAATTCAAGGTATAGGAGATTACCAAACTGCCATTAAAGCTACGTTAGACGAAATCGGATTGAATGATGGTGATATAAATGGACCAGGAGGAAATCATCTTAAACTGATTGTGGTGGATCAGATAGGATTCATAGTGTATGAAACGAAAGTTATGAACTTTTAAAAATAAGATAGAGTAATGGAAGAGAACGTTATTATAGCAATAGATGCCGAAAAGTCTAAAAAGATAAAAGGCATTCCTTCAAGTTGGAACTGGGAGGATATTCATTTCTACCTCATTATACTGAATTGGGATTCAGTTTTGATGTTGTGTTCAATTATTCAAAAGATATAGAGGAGGTATCTTATGAAGGATAATTCAAGAACTATCAAGTACGATTCTATCACATCATACGCAAAGGAATATGGGGTAGAATATCTGAGTAACGAGAACCTTATTGCTTCAATTATAGGTATAGACCCTATGCTACAGGGTAATGAACCAATAAGAAAAATCTTTGATGGTAGTCATTCCCTCAGAAAGGCGAGCAAGAGAACACTGCAGGAGCTTACATCTATCAAAGGAATAGGTGAAAAGAAGGCTACCGCTATACTCGCTGCATTCGAACTTGGCAGAAGATTTATGAAGGAGAAGTCGCAAGAACTTACAGATTTGGGTAGTTCCCTCGACATCTACAACTATATTTTACCATACGTCAAGGATTTAGAGATAGAAGAATCTTATCTGTTCTGTATGGATAACCACTTCAAGTTAATCAAAATGGTTCGATTGTCACAAGGTGGAATATCAGAAACCCCTATAGACGTAAGAATTGTGTGTAAAGAAGCTATCTCCTGCAATGCCGTAACAATAGCATTGGTTCACAATCACCCTAGCTCTAACTGCTTTCCATCAAAGTCCGACGATGGGATAACATATAAGATACAGAAGGCTTGTGAAATAATGAGATTGTTTTTTATGGACCACGTTATCATCAGTAGCAAGTCAGATCAGTATTACTCTTACCACGATAGAGGAAAATTATAAGTTCTAAGCCGAAAAAAATACCACAAACCTATAATTATATACCAAAAGAATCTAACTTGAACACAGAAGATATTTTGCACATTTAAGTGCATTTTTGTTGCATCTTATCTACCAAGGAAGGGCTGTGAAGTTCTCCCTTGTTTATTGAAATGAAAATAATTTCTCACTTTTTTGCCAAAACTATTTGTTGATTAAATAATATTTCGTATATTTGCACCCATAAAAGCGTGTGAAGATGCACGTGACAGAACTTTTCGTAACATTGCTCTTACACCGAGTTCTACGTTTGGTCTGCCTGCATTTCGCTCGCAGACCATTTTTTGTTAAATATAATTCAACAAGCAATGAACAAGTATTACAGAAAAGTTCTTGAAGCACTGAAAACCAATCGAGACATTAAGGCATTGGGGTTCAGTCGTAAGGAGTTAAAGGGTGTTGCCGCCAATGTTGCCAACAAACTTCAGCTCAAAGATGATGCTACTGACGAAGAAGTTAGTGAAGGTATTAGTGACGCAATTGATGATGTCTTGCCGTTACTCCAGTTAACTCAGTCCGCAGCAGACCGCCAAGTCTCAGAGTACAAAAACGCTCATCCTGCACCCGATGATGACGATGTTCCAGATGATGAACCAGATGATGATGACGTGCCAGCACGTAGAAGTCCGTCACAAAAGGGCAAGAAGGGCAAGAAGGATAGCGATGATGATCAAGACTCCGCTACCCTCAACGCAATCAAGGAACTTACTAAGGCTGTTGCTACACTCCAAGGTGATGTAACTGCATTGAAATCTGGCAATACCACAAGCAGCCGTACCGCAAAGGTAAGGGAACTGCTGAAGGACACAGGTAAGTTTGGAGAGCGTCGGCTTAAATCTTTCTCTCACATGAAGTTTGAGAATGAAGAGGAGTTTGAGGACTACCTCGATGAGTTGAAGGAAGATATTGAGGAAGAGAACAAGGAAAGACTTGAAAAGGGTCTTGAAAAGCTTGGACGAATCCCTACTCCCGATACAAAACCTCAGCCAAAGGAGGAAGATAAGTTAATGTCTGATGATGAAGTCAAGAAGCTGGCTCAGATGTAATCATCTATTGTTTCACTAATAAATTATTAGATTATGGTATCAGAAGACTACAAGCCAAAAACCAAAGGCTACGACATGGGTAAGGACGCTGTGGTTATCCGTCAGTATCTCGGTGGTATCACAGGCGGTAGAGCACTCGACTACGCCAACTTCAAGGATGAGGTTATTCAGGCAGGTCACATCATTGTCCGCAAGAAGGTTGATGATGTTTATGAGTATTCTCCACTTGAAACCGAAGACGGTAAGTACAAAGACAAGGCTAGCGATGCAGAATTTGCTGGTGTTGTCGTTCGCTCACGCATGAAGGGTGAAGCGGTTGCCATTATGGATAATGGTCGCGTGAATGATGTGGCAATGCCTTATCAGTTCAAGGACGATACTCAGAGAACCGCCATCAAGACCGCCCTCCCAAGTCTTATTTTTGAGCATGACTAAGTTGTGCTCTAGTTTTTAACTTAAAAGATTGTTTATATGAACGAATCACTTTTTATTCAGTTTATCCGAGCTATCTTCCCTAAACTTAGCTTATATGTTAAGGAGAAGGAGAATCCGAAGGAGCGTACCTACCTTTACAAGGAGATGCTTACCGATGTGTATTCTGCCGATCAGAAGTGGGAAGGTTCATCAGCTAAGACCACATACGTAGCTGCCGACATCGTTGAGATGGATTCAGACATTCCTTTGAAGAAGCGTGGTCAAATCGCAACCTCTAATGGTAAGTTGCCAAAGATTGCGATGAAGAAGATTCTTATGGAATCTGACATCAACAACATCAATATCATGAAGGCTCAGTACGAGAACCTTGTAGCAAGAGCTAACTCATTCCAGGCGCAAGGTTTGGTTGAGCAGGCTACATCAACACGACAGGCTGCTGAAACTGCAAAGGCTCGTATTATCAACAAACTCATGAATGATGGTGTCGCTTGTTCAGTTGGTCTCGAAGAGCGTAACGAAATGAACTTCTTGGCTGGTCTCTCTAATGGTATTATTGCTGTTGAAGATGCAGACAATTCGGGTAAGGCTATCCGTGTTGACTATGGTTACATGAAGGCTAACTGTTTCAAAACAGAAACCAATGGTGTTACTACTCGTGATGATTTCGAGAAAATCTTCGACAAGGCGAATGCCGATGGTAATACCATCATACAGGTTATGCTCGCTAAGACGCAGATTAAGAAAATCCGCAAGGAGCAGTGGGCGAAAGAACTTGTTGCCGACTATGAGGGTAAGACTTATACCGAAAATACCAAGCTCAAGACACCATCGGAGTCAGCTTTCTCAGAAGCCTTCGAGGACGAGTTTGGCGCTGCAATCAAGGTTATCAACCGAACCGTGATTATCGAGAAGAACGGAAAGCAGCACTCTCTCAAACCATGGAATGAGGATAACATTATCTTCATCTGTAACACCAACGTAGGCTCTTTCGTTTGGGGTACTCTTGCGGAGGATACCAACCGAGTAGCAGGTGTTCAGTACTCTAACGTTGACAGCTACAAGCTTATCTCTAAGTACTCCAAGAATGAGCCATCTTTGCAGGAGGTTACCGCAGGACAGGCTATCTGCTTGCCAGTAATCGAGGACGTAGATCAGATTTATATGCTCACTACCAAGTCTGAGGAGGTAGATACGGAAGCCGAGACTGCCGATACTACCGACCAGTATACAACTTACAAGGGTAAGAAGTATAAGAAGGCTGACCTCATCGCTGCTTTGAAGGCTGCTGGTGCCAATGTGAAGGCTAACTCAACCGATGAGACTCTGATTAAGGCTCTCAACTCACTCAGCGATGAGGAGGAAGCCGAAGTTCTCTCTAAACTCACTCCAGAGGCTTAAATTTGAATTGATATGAAGACAATAAAGCAAGCATTGATTGATGAAATCCACTACCCTATCCCTTTAGGATTCGTGGAGAATAAGATGATAGAACGTCAGCTTAATGGTGATGATGAATATACATTCGAGGTCGCCCAGTCCAAGGAATGGAAAGGTGCGCTTGCTGATTGTCTGTACTCTCTCATACAAGCTGTAAGCTTATCCGAGTCAGACAAGAGCATAGGAACACTATCTGACAAGGATAAGGAAAGGCTGCTAGTTCGAATAAATGCTTTATACAAAACCATCGGTGAATCCCCTGCACTGGGTCAACCGATGGTTTATATAGGAGGTTAAGATATGGCTGTATTGGATTTCGCTGCCCATACCCTAGATTACCTATACGTAACTGATGGGTATGAAGACGATAACGGAGACTATGTTCAAGGCTCAGAAGAATGGGTGGAGAACTATTGTAAGTGTGATATTGTACCTGCTGGCAAGGCAAACGTTATCACTATCCCAGATGGTTCTGCTAAGAACTATTCCTACACCATCTACAACCTTCCTAGAGCATGCCGAGATTTCGAGTACGGAGACAAAATCCGTGTAAAGCTTTTCGGAAACGAAGTGAAGGAATTTGTCGTACTAGGCTTCCATCGTTACCAACTGCAATGTAAAATATGGGTATAAAACTCTCAACCTCTCAGTCTGCGCTCAATAACTTTTTTCAGTCCGCTATGGCGATAATAAAGCAAGAAATCCTCACTGCTTATGCCAAGCTAGGAGAAGAATGTAATGCAAGGATAAGAGACCGCTCGGCAGAGGAAAGTTGGATAGACCATACAGGAAACCTACGAAGCTCCATCGGTTATGCCATCTTTGACTACGGAAGGAAACAAGTAGAATCAGCCTTCGCTTCCATAGGCAGTGGTTCTAATGGTTCACAAGAAGGAAGACAAATGATAGCTGACCTAGCCAAGGAATACTCACAGGTTTACGCATTGGTAGTAGTCGCGGCTATGAACTATGCAGACTTTGTAGAAGCTAAAGAAAATAAAGATGTGCTTGCATCCACTGAGTTATGGGCTCGTTCCGTCGTCGATGGTAAACTAAAGCTCGCTGTGGATAAAGCTGTAAATAGAATCAATCAGATAAGGCTATGAAATCGGATATTGATATCAAGGATGATGTGTACAACATTATCTCTTCTTCGAAATTAAAGAATGCTGTAACTGGTAGTCTTTGCAAGCGAGGAAGACCATATTATGGCACTGGTAGGACTGGTAAGGAAGATATTTGTATCTCCATTCTAGCAAACAGAACTTCGCAGATACAAGAAGCTTTCGTGAATGTAAACATCTACGTTCAAGACCAAGCTATCACAAAAAAAGGCAATATCCAAAAGGAAGAGAACACGGCAAGGCTCCGTGAGTTATGTCAACTCTCTTTCTCTACCTTCGAAGCAGTTCATGGATCGGATTTCCGCTTGTCTATGAGCGAACAGAGGGTAATAGCTTGCGAGGGCACAAGAGAGCACATCATTAATAACAAATTATTGTACCAAACTATAAACGATTAAGATTATGTCAGTAATAACATGGGGAAAACCATCCATCTATGTTCGTGACCTTAGTGCTGCAACCAACAACTGGAAGAAGCTTGACACTCCAAAGGAGGACACTACCCAGTTGAATCCTACCAAGGGTGATACAACAGAAGCTAAGGAGGAAGGTGGCGGTATTGTCGATTCCAAGACAGCTAAGTCCACCTACGAACTCGTTTACCAAGAGTTCATCAAGAAGGGATTACCTCAGCCTTTCCCTACCATAGATGGACTTATCGAAGGAAACTTCGCTATCGCTGTTCAGCCGGAAGATGCAGAGAACCCTGGCTGCTATATCGGCAAATCAACCGTAAGCGTGGAGGAGTCATATTCTTCAGCGGATGGTGCTTTGATGCAGTACACCCACAAGGCTCTTGTGCCAGAGGGTGACGAAGTAGCAAAGACCACCAACAAAAAGGGTGAGACCGTATATTGTCAGTTCCGTTGGCGTATCATTACAGCCAAGAAGGCTAAGGGAAAGACAGACGAATACGTTCTTACATTCAAACATCCTGCAGGTGCTACAGACACAACAACGGAAATAACCGTTCCAACAAACGGACAGGTCGAAGGTGAATCCTAAGGCAATATGTTGATTTCTTCTCACCCTTCAGCCGATTGAGGGTTATCAGTCGGCAACCTACCCAAGTAGCTCAGTTGGTTAGAGCGAGACCAAAGTCCGTCACATAAAATCCAGTTGGTCTTTAAAAAGCTGGTTGAAAGACGCAGGTTCGAGTCCTGCCTTGGGTGCTAACAAATTTTATTGGCTTATGAAGAATGACATCGAAATTGGCACAAAGATAGCCATGGTGTTAACAGATACACCTCTAGGCATACAGGTAGGTAGAAGGCACATGTTCATCTACCCTCAGACTTTAGGCAAGATGTATTTGACTGCTCCATTGATTAAGCAGCTAGGCATCAAAGATGATAACTTAAAGCTGAATCCCCTCATTGAAGCACTCCGTGTAGTAGGTGAGAATCGAAGTCTCTGCTGTAAGCTAATAGCCTACCACACTCTTCAGAAGAAATCCGATATGCTCAGTTCACGCATATTGAAGGCAAGGGAAAACATCATCTTCAAGTTCTGTGATAACGATGATATAGCAACCCTTCTCATCACCATACTCTCAGACAACAAGCTTCACGACATCATCACGGAATGTGGAATAGACAAGGAAGCGGAGCGTATGGAGAAGATAAACAAAGCTAAAGACTCCAGTAATCAGTATATCTTTGGTGGCAGAACCATTTGGGGCTCTCTCATAGACGCAGCTTGCGAGAGATATAAGTGGACCCTTGACTATGTTCTGTGGGAAATCTCATACAACAACCTCACGCTTATGATGAAGGATAAGATAACTTCCATCTATCTATCCGATGAGGAAAGAAAGAAGGCTCACATTCCATCAGCAACAGAGAAGGTCTTCAGCGGAGATAACAAAGAGGACATCATGGAGCTGATCAGACAGAGCGAAGAGAATCCAATTTAACCTCCAACACTAACAAGAACAAAGTTAAGGATAAAGGTTTGGGTGAGGAGGTGCACCTTTACGTAATTGACAGAATAAAAAAATGGCAAGTATCAAGTTTGACATAACAGGCGATAATTCATCCGTACTGAAAGCCTTTCGAGGGGTGCAGGATGGAGTATCACAGACAGCAAGAGTAGTCGAGCAGCAGGGACAGAGCATTGAGAATGTTTTCAATCGCATCAAGTCTGTTGCATCGTTGGCTTTCGCTGGGTTCACGGCAAAGGAAATCATCAGCACACTGGGTACTGTCCGAGGAGAGTTTCAGAAGTTTGAGATTGCCTTTGAAACCATGCTCGGTAGCGGACAGAAGGCAAAGACAATGATTTCAGACTTAGCAAACCTTGCAGCTACTACTCCTTACGACATGAAGGGAGTAGTAGCTGGTGCAAAACAGCTCCTTGCATACGGATTTGCTGCCAACGAGATTACCGAAATAATGAGAAGACTCGGTGATGTATCTGCAGGATTGGGATTAAATCTTCAAGACCTCACATGGCTATATGGTACCACAATGGTGCAAGGTCGATTATTCACAAGAGACTTGATGCAATTCACAGGACGTGGTATTCCTCTGACAGAGGAACTTGCCAAGCAGTTCGGAGTTACCAAGGATAAGGTTACGGAATTGGTGACCGCAGGTAAGGTTGGTTTTCCCGAAGTCAAGAAGGCTATCGAAAGCCTTACCAATGAGGGAGGTAAGTTCGGTGGATTGATGGAAAAGCAATCTCACTCTATTACGGGTCAGATAAGTAATATCAAAGACACTATCGAAATGGCTATCAATGACCTCGGCACACAAACAGAAGGATTGATGAACGATGCTTTGGATATCACATCTAAGGTTATCGACCATTGGAAGGGTATAGGAGAAGCTGTCCTTGCAGCCGCATCTGCTATCGGTCTTTATAAGGCAATAGCGGTTAGTGTCGCAGCCTTTGACGCAGCAACAACAAATGCAGGCTATTCAGCCGAGTTGTCTGCTCTTGAATCTTTGCTCCCTATAAAGGAAGAAGCAAAGAAGAATGACCTTGAGGAAGCAGTAGCCAAAGGTCAGTTATCAGCAGCCCAGGCAGAGTTGGTAGCATCAAAACGTGAGGAGGTAGCGGCTTACGTATCCGAACTCCAAATGCAAGCAAAAGCAAAAGCAGACGCAGCCACAGCAGCCGCAGAGAAAGTTAAGGCTTTGGAGAACGAGCTTGCCATGCAAGACAACGAAGTCCAGTCCCTACAAGATGCTTATGATGCTCTGCAATCCTATACAGATGGGCAGAAGGTAGAGACAGCAGAAATCAAACTCAATACTGCCGTTAACGAAAGAAACACCATCGCAAAGCAACTCCAAACGGCAAGAGAAACAGCTGCAACAGCTGCAACGGAAGCCAATACTGCTGCCAATACGGCAAACACCGCATCCCAAGGCTTGAATACCGCAGCTACAGCGAGAGACACAGCAGCAAAAGGAATATGGGCACAGGTCACCCTTCTATGCAAGAAAGCACAAGAAGCATGGAATGCGTCTATGTTCTCAAGTCCATTATTTTGGATAGCAGCAGCCATAGTAGCTACTACATATGCTGTGTATAAGCTTGCTACTGCAGAATCGGCTCACGAAGCAGCCGTAAGAAAATCCAATGAAGCATGGGATGAGTTCGACAACAAGGTTAAAGAACGTCAGCAGAATATTGAAAGCCTTATTAGAACAATCCAGTCTGAGACAGCTACAGAATACGAGAAGGCAGAAGCTTACCAAAAACTCTCCAACCTCGCACCTCAGTTAACGGAACAATACTCGCAAGCTCAACTTGCATCAGTCGACTTTGCTAAGACGCAGAAGGAAGTTGCCGAGAGCATGGATGAATTGAAGTACGACAAGGCTGTTGAGGAAGTTGAGAAGTATCGAAAGAAGGTTGAGGAACTTCAAATGCTGCTAAGAGCAGACGCAGCAAATGGCGGTCAAGGGGGCATCACTATCTCATTACAGATGAACCAAGCTCAAGAAGACCTTGATCAAGCAGAAGAAAAGCTTTCCAACATCATTCAACTTCGAAATGAAGCAGCCGAGAATGCTAAACCTATTGAGGTTCGCTTGCAAGAAGCACAGGAGAACGAAAGTGTACGCCAAGAAATCTTTGACTTCTATGACAAAGCAATCACTCTGGCTAACGATTGGCAATCAGCCAACGAAACCATCAACTACGCCACTGGCGAGAGTAGATTGGATGCGTTCTTCAATAAAGCTCAGAAAGAGATAGCAGGTCTTCGTGAAGACATCAAGAAGAATCCTGCTGATCTGAATCTCCGCATGCAGGAGTCTGAGAAAACAAAGGTTCTGAACAACCTCTTAGCGATGAAGAGGAATTGGGCGGTCACAGGCGCAACGACAATACCTTTGATTTTTAGGGCTCAATGGAACACTGCCAAACAATCCCTCAACCAAGCCAAAACAAAAGCACAAGCGTTAGCTAACACCGGTTCTACGGAAACCTATCAGCAAGCTTACAACAAGGCGCAGCGTGAATACAACGCAGCCAAGAAGAAGGTTGCTGCTATGGAGAGAAATAAGAGCAAATACACCGCCACTCAGTACGAAACCGCCACCCAAAACTTGAAAGCAGCCAAGGATGCCTACTCGAAACTAGGTGGTGATGTAAGTGGAAGAGTGGCGAAGACAGCAGCAACGGCACGTAGGACTCGCATCAAGGAAGTAAACAAAACTATCAAAGTCCAGGAGGAGTTAAACAACCGCTTGAAGGCTTTGCAGCAGAAAAATACAGATGAAACTATCTCCCTCATGCAGGAAGGCACGGAGAAGAAGCTTGCTGAAATCAAGAACGACTATGCCAAGCGCAAAGCCGAGATTGACAAGCAGGAAGCCGAGTTCAAGAAGAAAAACAAGGAAGCTGGCAAGAAGGCATCCCTTACCTCTGCTCAGTCCAATGCCCTCTCCAAGGCTAGAGACCTCGCTACCCAAGAGTATAACAAGAAGCTTGATGAGGTCAACAGGGAAGCCCTCACCTCTATGCGTGACTACTTGAAGGAGTATGGTTCACTCTATCAGCAGAAGCAAGCCATTGCCGAGGAGTACGAAGAGAAGATTGCCAAGGCTCAGACGGAAGGAGAAAAGCTCTCTCTTCAGCAGCAGAGGAAGAAGGACCTCCAAACCATCGAGATAAACGCCATCAGACAGAACATCGATTGGGGAAGCATCTTCGGAGACTTCGGTGCTATGTTCAAGGACCAACTGGAACCTACCATTGAGAAGCTGCAAGAGCTTTCAAAGAGTACAACAGATGTTAATGAGCAGAAGACTATACAGGAACTTATCTCCAAGCTACAAGGCTCTGCCACCATCTGGGATAGCGACATCTTCAAAAAAGTCTCTGACGATATCAACTCCTATCAGTCAGCCATGCAGGGCTATATTGATGCACAGGATCGAGAGATTGAAGCCACGAAAGCTGTCACCAAGGCGCAGGAAGACCTCGCCAAGGCTAAGAAGAGCGGTGACAAGACAAGTATCAGCAAGGCTGAAGGCAACCTCTCTAGAGCGCAGAACGTACTCACTACCGCATCTAACAACGTTTTGGAGTTCGGTTCATCAGTTCAGAAGGCATCATCAGACTTACAGACATCTGCACAGAAGGCAGTTTCTCAGTTCCAGCAGTTAGAAAATGGCTTGCAGGGTCTCACATCGGGGTCACTCAAAGGCATAGGAAGCTCTATTCTAGGGCTTGACAAGCTTTTCGGGGGTAATATGCAGAAGGACGTTGCCAATACGCTTGCAAAGGGCATTCAAGGGTTGCTCGGTAAAGACAGCAACGCAGCCAAGGTTCTGACGGAAGCTTTAGGGGATAGCGGTATGGCAGGTGAAATAATCTCCGCAGTACTCGGCATCCTCGATATTCTGAAAGATGGCTTCGGAACACTCATAAGCAACCTCATGGAGACGGTCTTTGGCGCAGTAACGGGCATCCTCGATGATGCTTTATCGGGTGACATCGTTATGAAGCCATTGAAGAGTATCGGGAACAACGTTTCTCATATCCTCAACACGCTTTCATTCGGTGGTTTCAATAGCCTGTTCGGTGGAGACGGAAATGCAAAGAAGGTCAATGATACCATCGAAAGACTGACGGACAGAAATACCCTCTTGCAGCAATCCATCGAGGATTTGACTGATGCAATGGAAAACTCCTTTGGGTCCAAGGCAACCTCATACTACGAGCAAGCCTATAAGAATCAGCAGGAGACTAATCAGAACTACCTCGACATTGCAAAGGCGCAGGCAAGCTATCACGGTTCGCACGGCTCATGGAATCGCTATTGGGGTGGCTTCGGTAGTGACGAGATGGATTGGATCAAGAAGAACGTCAAATCAGACTTCAATGGCGACCTCTTCTCCCTCAGCCCAGAAGAGATGAAGCTCCTCCGTGGCAACGTTGCCATTTGGGAGCATATCGAGAACACAGGAAAGGGTAACTATGGTGGGCGTCTGACAGAGAAGCTGAATGACTATATAGACCAAGCGGGCAAGCTGGATGAGTTATCAGACAAGCTGAAGGAAAGCCTTACGCAGATTTCCTTTGACAGCATGAAGGATAGCTTCGTGTCAGACCTTATGGATATGAGCAAGTCAGCGAAGGACTTTGCAGACGATTTCGCTGAAATGATGCAAAAGGCTCTTATCTCCTACTCTATGGAAGACCTCATCAACGGCGACTTGAAGAAGCTCTATGATGATTGGGCGAAGGCTATCAAGGACAACGATGGCAAGCTTACCGAAACAGACATAGAAGCATTCAACAAGCGTTACGATGATATAGTCCAGGAAGGATTGAAGAGACGTGACGAGTGGGCAAAAGTGACAGGCTACACAGGTTCATCATCCTCATCACAGACCGCAACAAGCGGAGGATGGGCATCTATGGGGCAAGATACCGCAGACGAGCTGAATGGTCGCTTCACAGCCCTGCAGATTGCAGGAGAGTCCATCGCTCAGAACATGACTACTACCATATCACAGATGGAGAGCATCGTTACACTCGGAATCTCAACCAATGGCGCAGTATTGGAGATTAGAAACATGATGATTATGACAAACAGCTACCTCGAAGACATCGTGAAGTATTCAAAGCTCACCTATAATGACTTCGGAACCAAGCTGGATGATATGAACAGAAGATTAAAGGATATTTGACCTCTATAGGCTTTTCGCTAGTCAGCCCTTACAACTATACTCAACAATAGCAAAAGCGGCTCACAGCGAAGCCTATGAGGTTATTTAATGATTAAATAGTTATGCTTAATGGACAACTTTATATCAATGGCAAGGATGCCTACCTTACGTGGGGCATATTCTTAGACGAAACTGCCCTCAGCACGCTCATGACCCCTGCACCAAACAAGGAGTTCATCAGCAACAAGTATCGCTCAAAGGACGGCAAGTCGGTTATCAAGCACAATCCTAGATTGGATGAGAGGGAGATAACGCTGGCATTCAATATGGCTGCCAAGGACTCAGATACGTTCATGACGAACTATGCTAGGTTCTGCGAGGAGGTTCTTGCCAAGGGAGAGTTGGTTATCCGCACCCGATTCCAGCCTAATGTGTGGTATCGGTGTATCTATCTCTCCTGCACTCAATTCAGTCAGTTCATTCGGGAAATGGCAAAGTTCAGCCTAAAGCTCAACGAGCCAGACCCTAGTGACAGAGGTGAAACAAGTAAATATACAAGCTAATGATTCAGATTAAGAGAAACAACAAGGTATTCTTCACGCTAGAGGACTTCGGCGAGGGTTCTAAGCTGTCATATCAGCTTATGGACCACCACTACGTCATATTGAAGTTCACTACGGCTACTCCTATCTATTTCGAGATTGGGGACTCCGTAGAGATTCCCGACTTCGGCTACTTTGAGCTTGCATCATCATACTTCCCTAAGCACAATGATAGTGATGGCTACGACTACGAAATGCAGATGGATGCCTACTATATGTCTTGGAAGAATAAGCTTTGCAAGTATCGCCCTCAGCACGGAGTCAACGAGACCTCCTTCAGCCTTACCACAACGGTAGGCGTACACATGAACGTTATACTCGGCAACCTAAAGGCGCTAGGTCTTACGTACAATGGCAAGGATTTCTCCGTTGACTACACTACGTACAACAACAAGGCTTTCGATGTTCAGAAGAGATTCTTGATCGAGTACGGCTCCATCAGTATTCTTGATGCTCTCAACGCCATCTGTTCCGAAGATGCGCTCAACTGCGAGTGGTGGATAGATGGCTCTATTATATACCTTGGATATTGCGAAATGGAAGGGCAGACAACATTCGAACAGGATGTTAATGTTCTGTCTATGTCCTATTCGGAATCTAAGTCAACTTATATTACGAGACTGTACGCATTCGGCTCAGACAGAAATATTCCGAAAGGATATTTCACTGGTGCCGATGCGGACGTCACCACCGATGGTGTAGCTACCGATTACCTCATGCTCCCTAACAAGGAAGTGGATAGTGATGGTTTCTATGCCAAAGACGGCTACCTGGAGAACGTAAATGTCGTAAAGAACGACAAGCAGGCTATCGAGGGTGTTGTGATGTTCGAGGATGAATACCCAAAGGTTGAGAGTGTTGTCAGCAGTATCAAGACCTATGATAGCACCGTTGATAACGAAGACGGGACGAAGACTACACAGACGTTTTGGCAGGTCACTTCTACAGACTCTTTCACTAATAGCTTCAAGGAGAGTTGGATAAAGAGTAACCTCACTTTAGGCATCAAGTTCACTAGCGGTGCTCTCATGGGCATGGAGTTCGACGTTAGTTTCAAGGTCATTGACAAGGTTAACTACTTTGAGATTGTTGCTAATGACACTTACGGAAGAACTCTCCCCGATGGTGTCATGTGTCCGAAGGTTGGTGATAAGTACTTTCTATTCAACTGGGACGCAACCAAAATTACAGATACGGACCTCATCCCTACTGCTCAGTTATCTCTGTTCGATAGAGCGAAGCAGTACTATCAGAAAACCATGATCAGCAACTCAAACTTCACCTGTACGATGGATGGCGATAAGTTCTACAATGATGGAACATACGATTACCATCCTCTCGGTGAACAGGTAAAGCTGATTAATGATATGTTTGCGCAGGTGGATGCGGATGGCAAGCACTACCGAAACTCTCGTATCATCGGAATGGAGATACCTTTGGACATTCCTTACGACCACCCTCAGTACACAGTAGGCGAAAAGGCTGCAACAAGCCGGTTGGGAAAGTTGGAAGACAAGGTTGATTCCATTAAGGTGAATGGAATGCAGATAGGCGGCACTGGAAGCGGTAATGGTGGTGTTTATGTTATCGGTCTGAATGACTCTACTCCTGCATCTGATAGCAACGTTTATTCTGCTAGACGTTCTAGGATGGAGTTTGTATCTAGGCTGCAGGATAACACCGCAAAGGGCACAATCACCTTCGAAAAGGTGCAGAAGTTCTTGCAGGGTTTGCTTGTTGGAGACTTCAGTTCCGAGAACGGAGGTTCCTGGAATACGGACGCAGCAGGTCGGTCTCATCTCATCACAGATTATCTTGAGGTGAGAATGAAGGCTATCTTTGAGGAACTGGTTATCAAGAAGACATCTACCATTGGCGGTAAGGAGATTGTCTCTCCTGCGGGTGGCGTGGTGGCTCACAAGGTAGAAGAGGTTACTGTGACATATAATAATGTGTCACAGAAGGCTTATCGTTGCTATTTCTTAGCAGAGCAGGATGGTGATGAGGTAGATAACGACTTCGCGGTTAACGACCAAGTGCGCTCGGAATCTTTCAATGTTCGCAAGGGCACTTACCATAAGGTTGGCAATCACTTCTATTGGAGATTGGTAATCGGTCGCAATGAAGACCCCGTAGAGCTGGAAGGAAAGAAGTATCATTACATCGACCTCTCGGATATTGATTGTGCCACGGCTAGCGATGTACCTGCAAATGGCGATGTGCTCAACCAGTGTGGAAACAGGACAGATGTAGAACGTCAGAACTGTCTCATCTTCTCGGCGGTAGATACCTATTCGCCATCCGTCAGCCTCTATCACGGCATAAACAGCTACTCCTTTGCAAACAAGGAGTATGTGGAATATGGTGTGAATAAGCAGAGCAACAAGGCATTCTTCAACGTTTATGGTGATATGTATGTGGGCGACCGACCTACCAAAGAGAATGACTATGAGGGAAGCTCTTATGTTAAATATGACAGCGCCACAAAGCAGGTAGTCATCAAGGGTAAGCTTTCGGCAAAATCAACCGTGGATGGCAAGGAATTGTCTCAGTACATCAAGGAGAACTCAGCAGGAGGCTTGACCGAGGAGCAGGTAAACAATCTCATCAAGAACTCGCAGGTCATTGCCGACTTGCAGAATCAGGTGGATGGGGCTATCGAGACGTGGTTCTATGAGGGTGTGCCTACCTTGAAGAATGCCCCAGCCAGCAGTTGGATTACCGATAAGGATAAAGATACCCATCTTGGCGACCTTTACTACGACAACAAGACGGGCAAGGCATACCGCTTTGCCAAGGATGGCTCTATCTACAAGTGGACTATCATCACGGACACTGATATTTCGAAAGCCCTCTCCGATGCCAGCAAGGCACAGGAAACGGCAGATGGCAAGATGAAGGTATTCAGCACTCAACCTACGACACCTTATCAGGTCGGCGATATATGGGTTAATGCCACTTATCCTTCTGACGGCAGTACCTACAAAAATGAGGTATTGCGCTGTCAGACCAACAAAGCTGCTGGTTCTCAGTTCGCCATCGGTGATTGGATTAAAGCGTCTAGATATACAGATGATACAGTTGCTAACGCAGCTAAAAAGGCAGCAGAAGAAGCTCAGCAGGCGGCACAGACCGCACTGACGAACATTGTTAACCTCGGCAAGACCGTCACTGGCAATAAGAAGGCATTCGACAGTTATGTTACCGATGGCTACCTAGAGCCTTCCGAGATTGCGGCAATGGCGCAGGATTCTAAGCGACTTGAAGATGATTTTGCGGCAGCACAGAAGTCTTACAATGAAGTGAGGGAAGCAGAGGTACTGAAGGACACCAAGCAACTCACCGACCTCAACACTGCTTTTGCTACCCTCACGACTGCTAAGACGGAACTCGTTACGTATCTTGCAGATATATCTGAGAGATACAATGCGGCTGATACTAACGGCAAGGCTACCATCGTATCGGCTGTTGGAACGAAGTTTACCAACTTCCAAAGCGCATATTCTGCCTTCTACGACAAGCTGGGTTTGGCGAACGCCTATATAACTAGCAAGATTTATGGGGACTTGAAGCAGAACATCACCGACCTTGCTGGTTACAAGTACATCAAGGATGCGCTCGGTCAGACTACAGATATTGACGGTGGTCTTGTGATGACAACACTCCTTGCACTGAGAGATGCAGACGGAAACGTACAGAGCGGTATCAACGGAGCAATAGACCCGAATAGAGGAAAGAAGAGCATCGCAACCTGGTGGGGCGGTCAGATGGTGGATAAGGACTATAATAGCGGAAGCCTTACTCCTGCAACCTCCCTCATTCGCTTCGATGGCTCTGGCTACCTTGCAAACGGGGCTATCTGGTGGGACGTTGATGGAAAGGTTCACGCAGACCCGACATCGTTTATCATCAGCGAGAAGAACTTGGGTGCATACCTCACCTTCTTTGAGCCTACGTGGAAGGCAGGAAGTGCAGGAACGAGCGTTGCAGACCTTGTATCACTGAAGCCTAATGCTCCTTTCACCAAATTGGGTGTTTCGGGCGATGCTACATTCGAGGGCGCAATCACATTCCACGGCATTAAGCTCACGTTCGATTCTACCAACAATGCTATCAAAGTGGATGGTAATCTCTATGCCACAGGCGGTATTACCGCCTATGGTGAAGGTAGTGGCTCGTCAAGTGGTGGTGGTTTGAATGGCAGTGTGAAGAGTTATTCAGATGCCTTGAAGCTTACATCAGAATCGCTATCAGAGATTGCTTCTGCCTACTCCGTCAAGGCTCTTGATTCTCGTATCTCTAGTTTGGAAGGTGGTAGTGCTACTTCTATCTCTGTCAGCGGCAGCGGTAATGCGGTTACATCAATTACCAAGAATGGCACTGTGATAAATGTCGTTAAAGGCAGCACGTTCCTCACTAGTCACCAAAGTCTTAGTGATTACTTGAAGTCTGCTGATGCTGCTAATACTTACAGTAAGCTTGGACACACTCATAATTATATTGTTGGAGTAGATAGAAGAAATAACTATCCAGGACAAATATTATCATCAAATGGATTAACTCTTTCGCTTATAAGAGGTTTAATATTGGGTAATACAAATAGTTCTTTTTATGATGGTATTATTTTTGATAGTTGGATTGATAGTTCTGCTGGCAAAACTAATGCTCTTCTGTTTTCAAAAGACAATACAGATGTATATCATACGCAAGTTCCATATAAGAGTACTACAAGTTGGGGAACTCCTATAAAATTTTGGGATACTAATAATTTAAAAAATGTAAGTCAGCTTACAAATGACAGCGGTTATATTACGTCTAGTGGTAGTTGTTCTTACGCAAGTCGTGCTGGCAACGCTGATACAGTAGATGGTTATCACGCTACAAGTGTTAATAATAAGCCTTGGGGTACTATTCCGGCTATTAGTGCTACTGGTGGATATATGGATATAGGAAAACATTTAGAGTTTCATTATGATAACTCTACTGGGTCAGATTACTCAACAGCTCTTATGTGTAAGGGTAATTATAGTAATATTGTTTTTCTTCCATCAGTAAGTGGTACATTAGCCTTGACTTCTGATATACCTACAAAGGTAAGCTCTCTTAGTAATGACAGTGGTTATATCACTTCTAGCGGCAGTTGCTCTTATGCCACAAGTGCAGGAAATGCCGACAAGGTGGATGGTGTTCACGTTACTTGGTCTGGTTCAATAACAGAAACCGACTGGCTAACTGCGTGGGAGAACAATGGTACAGCCCTTAGAGCAATTTCGCCATCATCTATCAAATTATCAAAATTCAATGATGATATTCTCAGCGGAAAGTATCTCCCATTGGGTGGTGGAACGATTACAGGTAGTTTAAAAATAAACAATTATCTTTTCGCATACAGATATGGTGTTAATAAAAATGCGCCAGCAATCGTTTTTGATAAACAAGGAGAATATTATACGGGAATAGGTGCTTGCGGAGTTATGAATACGATTCATTTTGGAGCTGTCAAAACGAACGATATGACTTGGGTTAATGACTATAAACAGATATGGGAATTTAACGGAAGAATAAGTCAGCCAGCAAATAGTTATTTATATCTCGGACGAGAAGATAATTATGGATGGATATATTGTCAAGATATTGCAAGTGAAGCTGGAAGCTCAATATGGGCAATTCATAGAAATTCCGGTAATGCAGAATTTTCGGGTACTGTAACAACAGGTAATCTTTTGTCTAAAGGTGGCGTTACTGCTTATTCATCTTCTGATATTCGATTAAAACAGAACCTACACAAACTCGACTATTTGAACATAATAAAAGCAATGGGTGGTAGCTATGGTTTTACTTGGAGAAAAGATAATAAACATAGTATTGGCTGGATTGCCCAGCACGTATTAAGTAATCCATATATGCGTGACATCGTGGAGACTGATGAGAAGGGCTACTATAAAATCAACTACTGGTCTCCGAAGCTGATTGCAACGGCATTCGGTGCTATCGAGCAGGTTGGCGATGAGGTCAGCAGGTTGAAGGCTCGTGTGGTCTTCCTCGAATCCGAGGTTCAGCGATTGAGTGGAAAGCAGGAAGACTGCAACAAGAAGAGATTAGATAACAAGAATATTAATTCATTAAATTAGATTAGAAAATGGAGAATTTAAAAATTAACAAGAAGAGTGAACAGACAACCGCCACTTACACCAAGGGCGGCTATCGAGTAGAAATCACCTACAATGTTGACAAGAAGACGGGTGGCAACATCGAGAGCATCAATATGAGTATCTATGGTGACGCAAATGGTAATTATCTCGGCAATGCGAACGCAAGCTCAAACGGCAGCGAGCTGACATACAACATCAGCGGTGTTCCACAGAGCAAGCTCAGTGAGGTATCAGCATTGATTGAGGAGGTTAATTCCGCTATCGCCGCTAATATTGCAAGCGAGGCAGCAGAGTAAGTATCGTGAGTATTAACGCAGGGTGGCTCTTGTAGAGCTGCCTTGCAATATAATTAAAGAAAGGACTAATTTATGCTGAGTAACAATAAAATCACCGCTCCCGTCAGTATCGACGACCTGAAGAACCTCTTCGGAGAACCCAGCGGCGACCTTGCCACCCTCTGTAAGTCTTCAAAGATAAATGTCTGGGCGAAGTATAAGCCTACCGTGTACCCATCTCCCTTTCCCGATGATTGGTACAAGGCGAAGGATGGCAACTACGGCATCAACATTACGGTAGAAAACGGCAAGAGCAACTGGAAAGACCTTGTGGCAGAATACTCCAAGACCAATAATGGATATACCACCTTATATAACAAGCCAACTGGCGGTGCGTCTTCTCCATTCCGCCTTGGAGATTTCAGAGGCTACTTCCATGATGCCAATCCCGAGGTAAAGGACTATCTATCCACAAACGTGTTCATCCGTGAGAGTGATACCAATCAGATACTTACCCTGTTCAATCCAGTATCGGTAGATGGCTTACAGATAAGCTACTTCGACTTTGCTGCATTCAAGGATAAGTACTTCGGCTACATCATCACAGACAAGAGCAAGTCCACCCTCATGTTCATCACTACTGCATCCAGCGTGGGAACATTCGTTGTGCCGCTGCCCAAGAACGCCCTCCAGGTAGGCGATTACCTTGCCTTTCCTATGTTCTGCTCATTCAACTACTCCAGCGACCACACCCTTCATCAGATGACTTGCTATGCCATCCCAAATCTGGCAGGAGGCAAGCAGCTCTCCATCATCAGCCAGTCACAAGCCGTGGCAAGCAACTTCGCACAGATTACGGCAAGAGAGCAGCTTGGCAGAATCATCGTGACGCTGAAGTTGAAGGAAGATGCCAGCCAGGTAAACAACGTAACCGTATATTGCGTATATCAGACCGACCCGTCTAAAGGGCAGGCTATGGTAAGTGGAGAATACTACGAGACCATAGGCACGATGAAGGCAGGCGAAACTAAAACGGCAACATTCACCAACCTTACCAGCGGCAAGTCATATAAGATATACGTGATAGCCAACGGTGTATGGGTTGCAAAGGGGCTTTTCCCATTTAGTAGCGGTATTGAACCTGATTTGCAGTAGATATAAAAAGAAGTGTAACGATAAAAAAGATTACGAGCATGAAAGTCAAAGACTTGACAGGACAAAGGTTTGGAAGGCTCATTGTCGTTCGAAGATATGAACACAATTTTATTTGTGGGAATACCAGCAGAGCCCAATGGGTGTGTATGTGTGATTGCGGTAAAGAGCATATTGCCACAACTCAGAATTTAACGGGAGGTCGCTCTACAAGTTGTGGATGCTTGCAACAGAAAATATCCGCATCGCAAAAATCCAATTTCAGACACGGATATGCAGTAGAGGAAAAAAGACATCCTTTGTATAATATTTGGAGAAGTATAAAACAAAGATGTTTTAATCCAAATCATAAGGAATACAAGCATTATGGTGGCAGGGGTATCACTATCTGCGAAGAGTGGAAAGATAATCCAAAAGCATTTGTAGAGTGGGGCTTGTCTCATGGATATAAAAAAGGCTTGTCTATTGATAGGATTGATAACGATGGAAACTATGAACCATCTAATTGTCAATTTCTAACACGTTCCCAAAATACGAAGAAAGAGAAGGGACGAATCTTAACTGTCTGCGGAATCTCACATGATTGTTCTGATTGGAGTCGAATACTAGGACATGCTGTTACGTATATAGATAAAATTATACACAGAAAAGGTTTAGATTATACAATTAACTTTATTAAAGAAAGGATTAAAAATGGTAAATAATGGTATCATCACCCCCCCATATCCATCGACGATGTCAAGTCGGTGCTGGGAGAATCGAGTAATGATTTGGCTACTCTTTGCAAGTCCGCCAAAATAAATATGTGGGCAAAATACAAACCAACCTGTTACCCATCACCTTTTCCCGATGATTGGTATAGGGCTAGGGACGGGAACTATGGAATTTCTGTTCCGCTTTATAACACTCTAGAGTCTTTGTACAATGCTTATTTTATAGATGATGACAAAAATCACGATAACGGATATTCGTATGAGAGACCTTCGGGAGGAAGCGCAGAGCCTTATCGCTTGGGTGATTTTAGAGGATACAATAGTAAAGCTACTAGTCCAATTTATGATTTTCGTGCTACAGCAAGGGCTACATCCAATAGCGGTGTGTTGGGGTCTTGTGGATTCCGAGTTAAGCCTTCCGTAGGTGAAGATGATAGAGTTAATCTCGAAGATATTGGTATAACGAAAGATTGTTATTTCGGCTTCGCTCTGTTCAAAAAAGGGAAACCTGTTTATTTTAGGACGGAATCAAACACTGTAAGCAATGGTAGTTTTCAGGTACAAATCGGTGGAAATGGTTCTAATTTAGCTACAGGAACTTACGTTGCCATTCCTTTTCTTTCCACGGCTAAGTATGACAACAGTAACAGACCTAATTTTGTAGTAGGAAGTTGGTATCCGATTCCTACAGCAGTACCAAACGATGTGATAATAGAAACAACTCAGGATGCTTACTTGCGAGACTTGAAGTTAAGTTATCAGACATTAGAACAAAAGGTTACATTGAAGAATGTTGGTTCTACGACATATAAAAGAATCTATATTGATATTAGGTTCTCTACAAGTACTCAAATGACTGCTTTCCAATTTGGCGAGTATAGGGCTGTCGCCAACAAGGATATTGCGCCTAATGAGACTATCACAGTTGATATAGGTAGCTATGCCTTACTGGAAGGGAAAAGTTATAAAGCCATGCTTCACGTAGGAAATATATTTGTTGACCAGATATTTTTGCCATCTAATTCGGAAATGTAAGGCTAAGGTCTTAGGATATTCCGATTATCTTGTAAATGAGAAAACTGATTAAGTTTAAACATATAAATAAAGAAACAATTATGAAGAAGATTAAGACAATCGAGGCTGTAGCAGCCTACAGAACGCTGAAGACATTGAAGACATCATCCATGGGCGATGATGCCGCTATGCGAGTATGGAAGAATATGAAGGCTTTGCGCCACGTATCAGGTACATACGACAAGGATGTAGAGGAAGCACAGGAGAGCCTGAAAGATGATAAGTTCGAGGAGATGCAGCGCAAGCTCCAGGAGTGCCAGCAGTTGGAACAGAAGCACGCCGATGAGGGCTACGAATACACCAAGGACGATTCAGCCAAGTTTGCGGAGGTCAACCAATATTTCTTTAATCAGAAGCAGAAGACCGAGAAGTATTTCAAGGAACTTGCCGACAAGGAGGTAGAGGTAGCCATCGAGGAAGTTGAAGAGAAAGAGCTTTTCAAGGCTGCTAAGGATTGCGGCTTGAAGTTCTCCGATATGGAAAGCCTTGAGGTTGTGATAGGATAAACACTGATAAGTAGATATAGAAATAGCGTTAGAATGGCATTTTTTTTGTTCAGTTCTAACGCTATTTTTGCAGCCACGCCCTTTTAAATTATCACTTTTTATGAAGTTTAACACAAAAATCAACTGAAAATCAATCTATTTTATTGGAAAATGCGTATCTTTGCGGCATAAACTTAAAAATCAACAAAACAAGCGGTCTAAAAATATAAGCTTATGAATAAAGAAGACGAAGGCAACCTGTTAAGATGGTTGCGAGACAAGGATGTCAGCGAAGTTATGAATTTGCTGATGAGACACGGCAACAGATACTCCAGAAGAATTTTGAAGTTCTTCCGTTGGTTCTGCAAGTATGTTCCAATAATTATTATGTGCTTCCACGCATACGGAATGTGGGATTTCTCTCAGCATCCTAGAGAGATGTTCATTCCTTATGCGGAGAATACGCCTTGCTATCTCTATATCTACTTTATGGTATATGTTCTGCCAATGGTTTTGATATTAGCAAGCAGATTCTTCTTCCTATGTTGGAGATACCGCATTCCATTCTTCTACTTTTTCGGCGTAAACGCTGCACATATTGTGGAATGGAGTTGGTACACAACTAATGATATGATAGATTCCTGCTTTACCGTAATGATAGTAACGGCAATGTTTTATCTATACGGATTTTTTGATATGTTTATCAGTAGAACAAAGTTAGGACGTAAAATCTGTGCGTGATTATGGGAAAGATATTGAATTATAAGATACTCGGAACAGCTTTGAAGTCGCTGAGTGACGCTTGCTTTAAGGCAGACGAGCAGCAGAGAAATGGTGAGAAGGTCACCGCTTGCGGAATGAGTGACGATGACCTAGATAGATTGTGTGACATCATCCCCGATATGCTCAACCCTATGATGAGTACCGAGGAGGTTAAGGAGAAACTGCACGTTTCTGACGCAACTTTAAACAGGATGGTAGCGAGAGGCGACATTCCTAACGGAGAATGCAAGAAGCGTGGGCACACTCGATATTTTAAGAAGTGGGATATACTACACTACATAAAAAGCAAGAGAAAATCATAACGTATAAGCCCTATCGCAGTACGGATAAGCGAGCATGTATGAGTATTATGGATTTTATGTTTCGTACTTTGATTATAGTAACGATACTGGTAATTATCAACAGCACGTTCATTACTTATCTGTACCTTTCCTATAAGTATAAGACGATAGACAAGTTCTTTCTATCTTGGGTAACGATGTCAACTATGATATTGATAACATGGTTCGGGTTAGGATTGTATCTGTATCTACAATGACAAGTTCGTAGCCCGATACACCTTATTATATAGGATATATCGGGCTATTCTATTAAAAAACATTAAAGCACATATATTTATGTGCTAAATATTTGCGTATTTGATTTTTTCTTCTTATCTTTGCAAACGAAATAATACAATAACTTAAAGTACAGCAAGATATGAAGAAAATTAATTTTTTCCAGAGAACAAAATCAGAAGCGATGGAAATTGCTAATGAGTATATCGCAAGTAAGGATGGTCTTGCTTACGATATGGATATGAGTGTAGATGAAGCAAAGGCAAATGCTGAGATTGTTTGTAAGAACCTTACTCTTACAGTCAACTGCGATGGGGAGTCTCCATTGAAGCTCTATTATAAGGTTGAAGAATAATTTAATATAAGCCCTCGACATCACGGATAAGTCTATTTTATGAGTAGATTAAGTAAATCACAAGCTTATTTGGCGTTCGGCTCTGAAATCGTTAATGAAGCAATGGAAACCGATAAAGAACCAACAAGCAGACTTATGTATCCATCTTTCGAAAATCCTTCGCATCTCGGCAAAGATGAGTATGCTGGTGAACCTATAGAGATAGATGGAAGGATAATAACTGCCTATTATTATCTTACCTCAGATGATATAGATAATATTGATTCATACGACTGGGAGAGCAGCGTAGAGTTTGAAGTAGAGGAAATTTTCTAATAATTTTAACACGTTTTAGACATGAAAGAAACTAAGAATGCGACAATTCGCCTTCCGCAGGAAATTGCGGATTGGCTCACTAAGGATGGTAAGTCCATCAATCAAGCTGTCATTGATACTGTCAATACATTACAGAGTATAAGATTAATATCAACTACTGAGCTTCGTGGTATATTCTCTGCAAACGAATGGATGTTCCTTGCGGATTCATTTAACGGAACAATCATAAATGATTCGATAAGATATAACGTTCAAATGCTTATTGCTCATTGTGAAGATTCAGTGATTTATGATTCACTTGATAAAAAGTACGATGTGGATATGGAAGTATTCAAGAAGAAGCTCAGCTCCTTGCATTGTGCTAATGTTGATGCCCTTTATGCTAGAATAGAAGATTTTTGGAACAAGGACATTGATATAGAAGATTGGGCTAAGTTTTGATTAGTATAAATGTTAAAGAGAGGTAAGTGATTGCCTCTCTTTTTTATTTGCATTGATTTCGATGCTTTTAAAAATACAATATTTCGAGGAAATTATATACAATTATATACAATATTTCTTCAAAAATATATATATGCGTTTATATGAGTGCATAAAGTTTTGCACTTTTTCGGGAAATCTATTTGATGATTAAATATTTTATTGTATATTTGCAGCGTTATTGTTTAATCATCAAATAGTTATCTTATGGCAGATAGAATTAAAGATATTGTTGTAGGCGTAGTTCTTGCACTCCTCGCCTATCTTAAACCGATTGAAGGCGAGTTATCTTCGCTTATGATCGTCTTCACTCTTAACTTCATATTCGGTTATCTTAGCGGTATGATTGCAAAGGGAGAGAACTTCGAGTTAAAGAAAGCAGTTGTGTGCATCGGTCACGCTACCGTGTTCTTCGTCCTTTGTGCAGCAGTATATGCAATCGGGCGATTCAAAGGACAGATGGAAGGTTCCGTTCAATGCGTATCATTTATATCTTATTTGGTTCTGTGGTTCTATGGATGCAATATTCTTAAGAACTTGAAACAGATATTCAAGAAGGATACCCCACCTTGGTATGTAGTGAGTTTCCTCTATTATCTCATGCGTTTCAAGTTTATCGAGAAGATTCCATATTTGTCGGACTATCTAAATTATGCAGAAAAGGAGGAAAAGATATGATGTTGTTAGCGATTATAATGGTGGCAGCTATTATGGGAGCAATTCTCGCATTTGGCTGTCTGATTCAAGGTAATGATTATAATAAGGAGGAGTAAGTATGGCAGATTCAAAAAAACTCGTTCCGTTTATCCTCAGTTGGGAGACGGACAAATACACAAACAACAAGAAAGATAAGGGCGGTCCAACAAAATACGGCATCACCCTTGCAACCTGGAGAAGGGTCGGGTATGACAAGAATGGCGATGGTGTTCTGAATGAGGAAGATGTAAAGCTCCTCACCAAGGACGATTTTCATCGGGTTTTCAAGCAGAACTACTGGAATGCCTGCAAAGCAGACAAAATCCAAGATCAGAGTGTAGCCAATATGCTGGTTGACTTTGCCTACAATAGTGGAGTCAGCAGGGCGGTAACTTATCTCCAGTTAACATTAGGCATCACGGCGGATGGCATTATTGGTAATAAGACATTGTTCGCCATCAATAAATCTAATGGTGAGAGGCTTTTTGAGAGATTCAAAAAAACAAGAGAAGATTATCTTAAGAGCATTGCCAAAGGTGCACAGAAAGACTTCCTTGACGGCTGGTTGCGAAGAGTAAGCTATATCACATACGGACACTTAAAATTGAATGAATGATGAAATGGTACGACTACAACTTTTGGAAAACGATTGTAAGCATAACGATTGCAATATACATTTCGATGCTCATTATCGGCTGCGGAACTCCGAAGACAGTGACAAAACAGACGTATTTGAAAGACGAGCTGAATGAAAGAAAGTTCGATTCTCTCTTCACTACTCGTATGTCATACTCCTTTGAGCAATGGCTTCACTTTCAGAAGCGCGAGATTGAAAAGAACACTAAGGATAGTAGCTATGTCAAAGACAGCACTGCTACAAGGTTTGATGCGCAAGGTAAGAAAATTGGAGAGGACAGGCTACATTACGAGTATCATAGCCGAAGCGAAAAAGATACTCAAAGATTGCTCGACAGCATTAGACAATACAAAGCATACAAAGATAGTCTCAGTATATATAGGTCCAAGTGCGACTCGTTGATGAAAACAAAGGAGGAAAGTGATACGAAAGTAATCAAGGAGCCAGTTTCAAAAATGCAGAATATTTTTAGTCATATAGGTGTATTAAGTTGTTTAACGATATTGGTTATTGTGATATACATATTCTTACATGTATATGAAAGAAAACATTCTTAGATTTCTTTTTTAGGTTTGAGATTGATTTATGGATAACTAGGGCGACTACTCGTGATGAGTGGTCGCCTTTTTGTTTGCAAAGTAAATTCTTTCGTTCTAAGAGGATAAAAAATGATACTACCTACTATCACCATAAACCACTGATTTAGAGCCACTAACGAAAACTATGATAGCCTTATAGCTTATTTCAAAACAATTTTCTAACTTTGCACACGTAACGTTACAAAAAGTGTTAGTTAAATATTAAGGTTAAATTAAAAATTCGGGATATGGAAAGTAAAACTTACGTGTTCAATCCAGAGAGCGGCACAAGCGGCACAGGCTCTAATGGAATCTTGGCTATGCTTCCTGCACTCATGCAGAGACAGGGCGTTGACCCAGGTCTTATTGCACTCTTGAACAACCGTGGAAACGGAAATGGTTGGGGTGAAGACATCTTTGCTATCCTTTTGTTGTTCATACTTATGGGCAATAATGGTATGGGACTCTTCGGAGGTAATCGCTGCATGGGTTCTAATGGACAGGGTGGCGTTATGCCAATGCTTAACAATGATGCCAATACTGCCGTTATCATGCAGGCAGTTCAGCGCAACGGCTTTGATGTTCAGAGCTTGGCTACAGCCCTCAACACATCAAGTGACGCAGTCATGGCTGCAATCAATGGCTTAGGTCAGCAGATTTGCAACCTCGGCAATCAGATGGGCATGAATGCTAATCAGATTTTGACAGCTATCATGCAGGGTAATAACGCTATCGCTACCCAGTTGGCAGAATGCTGCTGCAAGACCAATAACGCCATAACTGCAATGGATGGCAACCTCAAGCTGTCTATCTGTCAGCAGACTCACGCCATCAATGATACGGCAAACGCCAATGCTTTGATGCTCCGTGACAAGGCAGATGCTAACAATCAGTCTGTCTTGGCTAAGTTGGATCAGATGCAGACACAGGCTATGCAGGATAAGCTCGATGCTTTGAGAGAGAAGAACAGTGCCCTGCTTGCTCAGATTTCCAACGAGCATCAGACACAGGCTTTGCAGGCTTATCAGGCACAGGTTATCACACCAGTAAATGCAGCTTTGGCTGCGCTGCAGGCAGAGGTGGCTGGCATCAAGTGCAAGTTGCCTAATACCATCAGTGTTCAGTACCCTCAGTACGGAGTATTCAACAAGGACGTTTATACTGCTGCCGCCATGGGAGCTTATGCAGGTGATGTAGCGGCTTCTCGTTCAACTGTAGGATGCGGTTGTTAGGAAAGGAGGTAACTATGTTCCCTTTATATCCATTCAATCCATTTATTCCAATCGGTCAGAGAAACCAAATCAGACGTATTGATGTAGGAGGTATCTATGAGCTGAAGACAAATGCTCAGCAGGTCACAGATGCTAGTGTAGATTATGGTATCAATCCTTGCTACTACAATGCTTTGCCTTGCGAGTGCATTGTACTCTTGAAGATACATCAAGGAGTTGCCGCTGCAAGTGCGACACTTCCTGTCACAATCGTAACTCCAAATAGTGGTTCGACCACTATTAACGGAACCGCCAACACTAGCGGAACTACTTCCGGCACAACAAAGGTGCCAGTTGTTGATCATGTGGGAAAGGCAGTGACGGGAGCTAACGTTTCTGAAACTACGGAGGCTTTGGCATACATCAATAAGAAGAGCGGTATTATCCGACTGCTTGGGTTTCAGCAGCCTACAGGCGGCTAACAGAGTATTAACTATGGGACAGATTGAAAAGTCTGTCCCACTAAAAGAGAAAGAAAATGTTTCAAGGACTAAGACAGTCTTCTCTCTTCTACATTTTAGACAAGGGAGGAGAAAAGCCGACTCTAAGAATCGGTCAAGTAATATCGGTCAGCAATCCTCAGCAGAAATATCCTAGCTATATGCCAGGACAGACTCCGACATTGGAGACGACCGTTGATGTTAAGGTACAAGTAGAAGACCAGCAGGTCAATTTCGAAAAGCTGCCATCTACGGCACAGATAGTGAACTTCGGTAATGAAGGTGTTGTTGTCAGTGACAGCAGAGAAGCTATGTGCGCCGAGATTGATGCTATGTTGCGACATTCCAAGGGAGTCGTGGAAAGTGTAGATTACCACAATGGAGTCATAAGCTCCTGCGAGGAAATGCTCACTAGAATCAACCCACAGATTGCCAAGGAGAAGCAGCAAGAGCAGGACATCAATAACCTCAAATCAGAGGTCAGCGGCATGAAGGGAACGCTATCCAATATTGAATCCATGCTGTCTAAGGCTTTGAGCGGTAACAATTTTAAAAAGTAATTGCTATGGGATATATGGTAGAAATTACGGAAAACAAGTTCGATGAGCTTGTTGACAACTGCGAGGAAATGGTTCGAGCAGGTGGCAAGGTTATGAAGTGCTTGGATAGTTTGAAGCGCGAGCGTATGGGAAATCGTATGCCAATGCCAGACTATCGTGACAAGTGGGACGATGAAGATTGGCGCGACGAAGACCGCTATGGAGAGCGACGCTACTATGGTCGCCGTGGCGGCGGACGTTACTAATGTTTAATTCGGTGGTGGGGATTTCTCCCTGCCACCCTTAATAGAAAAAGCTATGGGAAAATGTAGAATGCCTTTGGATGCTTACGATATGAAGCCAGAAGGAATGATAGCATATCTGAGATATAACGGCTGGCACTTCAACAAGAAGGCTTGCGAGTGGGCAGTCGCTCAGATGAGAAAATACAACCCAGTCACCAAAAAGGATGAGGAGGTTGAATACATGGATAAGGATAAGGTTGAGTCCATCCTTACCAAGCAGGGAGTGACGCTTGAAAATAATGTAGGCTATGATCATGTATATGTGGCAAACATGGTTAAGGCTGATTTCTATAAGTCTTCCATCGAGGACGAAGCTCACATGGCTTTGTTCGTGAAAGACATGGTTGATGATACCGACCAGAAGGATGGCTTCATCTTTAACAGATTCTATGCCGACTGCAACCATAATGGCATCGGCATTCCATGGGATGATATTTTATGATAAGTCAAGAGATATATCTAGAGAAGTATGATTGGAGGATTCTTGTGTTCTACGGTTTAAAAGCAGCAGATACCGATGAGGTATGCAACTCCCTTGTGCAGATAGGCTGCACAGAAAAGGCGGTCGAAAGCGCAAGGGAGCATTGCTTACGAGGAATGCCGAACACAGGTCTAACCTACTCCAATCTAGCAGGTAGAAATAGCGTGGTTGCTATTAGCAGGACCACAACGGAATATGAGTTTGTGAATACTGTCACACATGAAATGTTCCATGTTGTCACTCATATCTGCGAATCACTAGGTATAGACTTGAAAGACGAAGAGCCTTGCTACATGATGGGATGGCTCTGCCAGGCTATTAGTAGGATATTTATTTAAAACTTAGAAATATGACGGACATTAAATTAATGGTAGATGCTGCAAGGCAGCTAAACCAAACTTGGAATGAATGCAGTAAAAATGCTGAGGAAGAAAATTCACCAGAAGTGTATAACGCTATGTGTGAGGTTGATGAAGCAGTTATTAATCTCGTAGAAAAAATCAGCCTTTGCTTAAAGGAAAAAGCTATCGTGGAGATGTATGGTGTTTCTGAATTATCAAAAACACATAAAGCTATCATAAAGAGAAACGATGTATAGAATAATCGATATAAAATAAATTTACTAAGCTTCAATGATGTTACATAAACAACTGATTGACAACAAGTTGCAAAATTTACCATAGTTAACACCATTGAAGTTTAGTTAAGTTAATCAAAAGTTAAATATTTAATCTAAGCCTTTCTAAGCCCCTCTTTTTTCTTCTTCATATATCTATACCAATTTTTCAAATTAGCCCAACAAGCAAGAAATCAACTATTTAAAATAAATCTAGATTATATTGTAATTATTTTTTTGTGTTCAAAATATAGTCTATGACTTTCCTATTTGCATCATCAATTTTTTGCTGATTGAAATTGATGTAAACCTGTGTTACTTTGGCACCTGTGGAGAATGAATGTCCTAGGGCATGGCTTATCACATCAACGGGAATGTCGAGTTCGCTAGCTATTGTTGCCCAAGTATGACGAGCCCAGTAAGATGTTAGATTTCCGAAACCTTCAATGCTCTGTAATATCTTTCCCCATGACGCGGTAAACGTGTGGACAGTAGCGTATTGATCGAGAATGCAGAGTAGATGCTTTCTCCCTCTATATTTATCTATGATGGCTAATGCTTCGGGCTCAACCTTGATGCTATATAGCTTCTGCGTCTTTTGCCGTTTATAGTGTATATAGCCATCTTGCCCTATCTCTGTTAGGCTGCAAAGGTCAGCTACATTGATACCTATAAGAAACAAGGATAGCTTGAACATATCGACAGCCATAGTTTGCTTCTCATTCCCATGGAAAGAAAATAATCGGTGTAATTCGTCAATAGTCAGAGAACGCTTAATTGTAGGCTCAGACTTAATCTTGAATACACGAAAAGGATAAGACATAGTTATCTCATTCGCCATGGCATCACGGAATACAGCTCTGATATTGCGAAAATGAATACTCCTTCCATTTACGGATGGAGAAGACGAAAGGAGAAATACATCAAAACCACTAAGCCAATCCTTAGTAATATCCTCGAAAGCTTTAGTCTTTATCTTAGCATCATACTCAGCCATACGCTTTGCAGTTACTAGATAAATCTCCTTCGTTCTCTTAGCGGTGCGCGATTCTGCATAAGACAGGAAACGACTATAGAAGCTATTTGCGGTTGCTGCGGTTGGTTCCATGATTTCGACAACCTTGTTTTTTATTTGTGTAGCCGTTAATTTGGTTAGTTCCCCTTTTTTCAGCAATTCGAGAACGATATTTGACACTGTACTTTTTTGGGTATCAATATAGCTCTGTAGGGTTGCTTTGTCTGGTCTATTCTTGATACGTTCCTTACTAGGGTCCCATTGAGTTGGAAGTATCTTCACTCCAAGATTGATGTATGCAGAAGAACCCTGTTTGTTAATACCGATTTTAAGAGGGGCTTCATCACCTCTCTTAGAACTACGTTTATCCAAGTATATGTGAATTGTTACTGCCATATCTCTTCTTTTTAATGTTGCGGTTTATTTGCGGTTTTTGCGGTTAATCTGCGGTTGATTTTACCCAACTTTACCCAAAAGTATGAAAATGTATCAAAAATCACTTTTGGCAAATTCCCTTAAAATAAAGGGGTTTAGCGGAAAGAGGGGGATTCGAACCCCCGATTCCCTTTAGGGGAATACACGCTTTCCAGGCGTGCCCGAATTTTTCGGATTCCGCAGATTTTCAACTAGTTATCAACGAGCGCTTTCAGACTTGCGGTTTATTTGCGGTTTTTTCGTGTTTAACCACATTTTGATTATCATTAGTACTGTCTCCATAAGACTTCTCGAATGAAGCCATACGAAATGATTGAATTATTCTATCACTCATCTTTGATAAATCATCAATAGAGTCAAGTGTGACCCACTCGTTGGTTTTATAATCATTCATAGGAAAACAAACCTTGACTTTCTCTGCTGTCCTTTTGATTCTAACAATCCATCTCCATACAGAGCCATGCTTGTTGATCGTAAAATACGATTTGAAAGACGTATATTTAATCTCGTCCTCGTAAGCATAATGCTTCAGTATCTTCTTGACCAAAAGATAAGCTTTATAGTCTTCACCATTCACTATAGGTGATGGTTTGTCACCTTTCGGCTGTGGAATAGATAGTCTATCATTTATTTGATTACGAACCACTCTCGCCACCTCGTCAACAGAATAACTGCAACAGATTGAGTCGGCTATATATTTTGCAAATGTATCAGAGCATTTGAAAACCTCATTCTCTAGGAAAGCTCTAACCTTTTCTTCAATATTAATATTTTCTGCAATCTGCATAATTTTCTGCTCGTCAAAGTAGTTTCTTTGAAACCTACCTAACAATTCTACATCATGCTTATCAAAAGAGCTTAAATCGAAAACAAAGAATGGTTTTGAGTCCATCAAGTTCACTCTATCCATATCTGAATAGAAGCGATATTCTATACCGTTAGTAAGTATTGCGAACCTAGCCTTAGTTGCCACATAATACTTAGCTAGCTGGAGAACAAAGGTATCTAGGCTCTTTTCGCACTGCTTGCACTCGACTATCATCGCAGGTTTGGAATCAATATTAATAGCATAGTCCACCTTATCACCTCTGCGTGAAATATCGCAATCCATTTCGGGTATTACCTCTAACGGATTGTATATATCATAGCCAAGTGAGACTAGAAAAGGAAGAACGAAGGCGGTCTTCGTGGCTTCCTCAGTCGCTACATGATTTCTCAGCTTAGAAACCTTGTCAGATAACTCTTCAAGAGTTTTATATAATTCCATTGCTCTACACCTTATTATATATATTATACTATGCGCAAAGTTAAATAATCTGAATATTAAGATATTTCTATATATTTTGTACCGATATTACAAATTTATTTTGTATCTTTGCACTGTCATTCTACAAATAACAATGCAAAGATACAAAAAAGATTGGAATTTTGTGTGAATGATGTGTTAAGATGCACTAAGAGCAATAAGTTAAATTAAAAATTCATCGTTATGGGATGCACTAAGAGCAATAAATCTCCAAAAGTTGGAGTAAAGAAGAATGCTTTCATCGAATTGATTGATTTGTGGAAGCGAGATGTTAATTGGGAAAGTCATACAGATAAGGGCAGAAAAATCTGCATTGGCTTCGGTATCTCTCTAACAGCAGTTATGGTATTCTGTCATACTTGGCTATTCGTACCAGCTATTATCGGATTGTTATGCTGTCTATCTAGTCTGAAAGATTTAAATGTGGAGGAGTAAGATATGGCAAAATTTATCGAAGTAAGAAACATTGAAGGCTATAAGATACTCATCAATGTCGACAACATACAATCAATACGAGAAGTTGACGGTTTGGGTAAAACTTGCATTTTGCTTAATAATGATATAGTACGAACAAAACTTGAATACTCGAAGGTAGTCGAGCTTGTCAGCCCTAAAAAGAAAGGATTTCGCTTATGGCAGTAACAAGTAATGAACCAAAGGTAATAGCAACAAGCAGATACAGCATCAATGAGACCTGCGAGTTGCTTGGCATCACAAGAAAGACCTTACAGAAGTACACTATGTTTGGTCTTATCAAATGTGGGTTTAGAAAGGCAACCATGAAGAAGTTCTATACAGGACTTGAAATCATGAAGTTTTGGAGAACTGCGGTATAGCTCAAGATCGTTTTCTTTTGCCGTTTAGGAAATAAGAGAGCCTTAACTAGAATCATTCTTCCTTAGGCAAGAAGATTCCGACTCTCGGAATTTGGCGGTACTTTGGTATCTGAGGATTGTGGCTACAGCGTTGAAAGTGTAGCAGGGCATATAAGTTTGGAGCGGTATTCTTATCAAATCTTGTTTCCTTGCCGTGTACCAGACCTCTATGATGCTCCTAAGAACCAAGAGGGTTTGATTCCCTCAATCCTCACTTGCAACAAGTGATAATAGGATAAGATTAAGTTTCTAAGTTTTTGGTCCCTCATTGTCTGTGAAGATAGTGAGGGATTTTTTGTAGTCTTTTTGAAGACTAAGCCAACACACTAGCCAACACACCTGCTAACACACTGCCAACACACTCTAAACGACTTATTATCAGAACCATACAGAGATTTCAAAAAGACAACTAACACACTCGCTAACACACTTGCTAACACACTGCCTATTTTTGCTAACACACTGCTAACACACTTTAAATGACTATAAACCAACGACTTACAGAGATTTCAAAAAGACTGCTAACACACTGCTAACACACTGGTAATAAATATTGTCATTTTAAAACACGCCATCTAACACACTCGCTAACACACCTGCTAACACACTGCCAACACACTCTAAACGACTTATTATCAGAACCA
>ERZ1463036.26-NODE-26-length-36954-cov-30.104068_pt1 | contig 36954 bp, 49 predicted proteins | sample MGYA00564485_ERZ1463036 | MGnify/ENA primary metagenome ERZ1463036 (study PRJEB39244, sample SAMEA3635127) | Helicobacter pylori | study: EMG produced TPA metagenomics assembly of PRJEB11511 data set (Assembly of a 5300-year-old Helicobacter pylori... | reverse complement strand
AGCGACCCGCCGACCGTCAGATTATCCGGCAGAGAGCTAATCTGCGTCCCGCTGATGTCAAGCCACCCGCCGACCGTCAGATTATCCGGCAGAGAGCTAATCTGCGTCCCGCTGAGGTCAAGCGACCCGCCGACCGTCAGATTATCCGGCAGAGAGCTAATCTGCGTCCCGCTGAGGTCAAGCCACCCGCCGACCGTCAGATTATCCGGCAGAGAGCTAATCTGCGTCCCGCTGATGCAGAGCCACCCGCCGACCGTCAGATTATCCGGCAGAGAGCTGATCTGCGTCCCGCTGAGGTCAAGCGACCCGCCGTTATCCTCCATCAGCCGCTTGGCTGTTTTAAGTGTAAGCTTCATATTGACATTTCTCCTTTAATCCTGTATATTTGTGGTGGTGGATTGGCTCCCGTCTTTTGCGGGGGCCTTTCTTTTTTTGTACTCCTCCTGCTGTCTGCGGATGCAGCGCAGCACCCAATTTGAAAAGTTCCCGTAGCCCATCTCGATGAGCTGCCTGCGGAATTCCACCATGTCCACAAATTCTTTGGAAACGCAGACATGGAGGTTATAAACATCCCGCTTTGGCCGCTTCTTCGAAATCAGCGCTTGCGCTTCTGGTGTCCGCTTAACGCCGTAGTATTCAGGGCGCTTGCACATACTGTCGAGTGGCTTCGAGTAGCCGGGGAAAACGCTACTGATGGCTTCGATGCGCTCGTTCTGTGTCATCCGGGACACACCCCCATCAGGATGACCACCCAGCCGACCATGCTGGCCAAGGCCATGAGCATATACAGGGCTTCCTTCAGAAACTCGATCACTTCTTTACGCTTCATCTTCGTCCTCCTTATAGGGCAGTTCGGGGATTGGAGTCCACCAAGTAACATTGAGTGCGTAGTCGGTGCAGTCCTCGTTAACGTTGAAAAGCTGATACTTTGTCATGAAGTGCGTAATCATGAAACTGCCGGGGGTCGTCATGCACAGGTAGTTTCCGTCCTTCGAGGGCTTGACCTCGGATGCTTTGAACCATTGAATGAAAGTGTTGTGGGTGAAATTCATATTATCCTCCTTAACTTAACCATCTTGCGAGGCTTGCTGCCGAAATGAAGTAGTTGCCTCGTTTGCTTGTTCTCTTTAGCGGGATGTCGCTGCTCATCAGTTGTCGGTAGCCCATCCCTGTGTACTGCAGTACATCACTTAATGTGAGTACCTCTTTGCCCGGAAACCTCGTCATGACTGCTTCGAGGTTGTCCCTGTAGCTCTCCTTTTCTCTTGGCATTTGTTCCTCCTTTGTGGTATCCTCTCATTGGAGAGGAGGTGAGACGATGAAAACCGTTTATGCAATCGATACGCCATGCTTGCGCGATGCCGGTGCCGTTCGCAGATGCTACCTGTACAGCCTGTCCGATGGCGGCGTTGACATCCTTGCATCTAATGGCTGCGAGGATTGCTCTGGGAGTCCTCTGTGTGCCGATTGCGGAATTCGGATTCGCAAGGCTTTTCAAGAGCATCCCGAACGCTTTTCGGAGGTGGTGTAGCGCCGTTCTGTTCCAACAGCGTAACTGCCGTGCCAAGTGCATTTGAGTACGGCAGCACACTTCCCTCCAGCTCCTTGGCTACGGTGTTCGCCGCACCGTGGTCGAGGAGTATTTTTGCGTGCCACAGAACGAGGTGTGCGAGTTCGAGGTCGTCCTTATTCATTGCCATTCCCCCTTATCGGCTGAAGCAGATAACGACATTTATTGCGGTGCATATAAGCAGGATTACGCAGTATGCGATTTCCCACTTTGTCCACTTATTCATTCCCTCCCTCCTTTTCCTTGATTAGCTCGTCCAGCGCAGCCATGAACCGCTGTTCTGCTCCCTTTGGGTTTCTGTGGCCATTCAGGACCATGCAGACATACGCTTTCGTCACGCCAAGTTTTTCGGCGACCTGTGTCATGGTAACTCTGTTGTTGTGCATCTTGCCGACCATGTCGCCAGTCCATTGTGCAGGCATCCAAACTATCCTCCCTTCTATAAGTTTTTGTTGCAAAAGTTTACACAAAGTGATATCATATTATTGCGAAGAACATGAATATTTGGCATCCGTGATGCCCGCTTTGTGTTGCACTTGTTGCCCCATAACCACATTGTACAGTAAACAAACGCAACAATCAATAGAAAAGTGTTGCCTTCGTTTACTTTCTCCGTTTTGCACAAAAAGGTGGTGTTGCTTTTGTTCTACATTAACTATGTTGCGTTGTGCAACAAAATAGGCAAGTCCCCGTCTGCTGTTGCAGAAGAAATGGGGTTTATGCGTTCCGTTGTTACACGATGGAGCAAAGGTTCCGTACCAAGGCAAGCAACACTCCAAAAGGTCGCCGATTACTTCGGCATCACCGTTGGCGAGCTTTTGGGCAAAGAAAAACAGCCCACCGAAGGTGAGCTGTCAGGGATTCGGAAAGACCTTATGGATTTCGCAGATACTTTGACAGATGAGAAAATTGAGAAATATCTTCGTCTAATGAAAACTTTAGAATCCGAAGATATTTAACAAGCTGCTCGTCAGACATCCGTTCCACCGCCTTTTTGAATTCCTCCTTTTTCTCCATTGGTATTCCTCCTCTTTTGTCGATTATTGTCAAATAAAAATCCTTCCAAATTCAACAGGTATTTGGTACAATTCAATTGTAACAAATTGCATGACCAATATATACTGACAAATGTTGCGGTTTGGGCGTCAAATTTGTCATGTTTTCCTGACAAATGTGTCTGGTTCCAAAAAACAGGAGATGAGTTTGTGAGTTTTGACGAAGATAAGAATTGGGAAAGCTTTTTGCTGGAGGTGGCCGAAAAAAGGCAGGAGCAGGGAATGACCCACAAGGACTTGGCCGACAATGCCGGGACTGTTGAGAGGACGATCTCCCGGTTGCTTTCGGAGCCGACCAAAAACCCAAGCCTATTTCTTGTCGCTTCCGTATGCCAAGTGCTACACATATCGCTTGACAAACATTTTGTTAAGGAAGTCTATAACAAAGCAGACAGCCAGAGCAGCGAGGAAATGATAGAGGTTCTGAAAGACCAGGTGCGCCAGCGCCGGAAGCTGTCCAAAACACTCTTCGCAGTTATTTTTGTCCTGCTGGCGATGATGATTTTATACCTCGTCCTGATCGATGCAAAGGACCTTAACTACGGGTTAATTCGGGATTAAGAACAGATGTTCTTTCAAATATAATCGTACCGAATCGAAAGTACAATAAAAAGGACTGATAGAGGAGATGACCAGAATTTGAAAGACAATGGGGCTATTATTGGCGGTATCATCCTCGCTGGAATTCTTCTATTATCCTATTTCTCGTTTTTGGGAAATACAAGGGTGTGCGATATCTGCGGAGAGAATGAAGCTGACTCATCTGTCTATGTAACGGATGAGGAGCTCAATATTTGTGATGGTTGCCGATATGACGCGCTTTTCTGTTGCGATGGGTGCGATGAATGGTATTACGCGGATGATATCGCATACTGCGATGATGATACAGGAAAGCTATATTGCGAATGGTGTTATGAGGAGATGGTATAAGTGCACAAAAGGGGCGCAATCTTTGTATTGCTGCTTATACTGCTGTGCATACCTGCAGCAGCGCACAGCGGAGGTACCGATAAAAATGGTGGGCACATCGATCACTCCACAGGCGAATATCACTACCACCACGGGTACCCCGCTCATCAGCACGATGGCGGTGTGTGCCCGTATAATTTTGTCGATAAGTCTGGCAGCACCAGCGGGAGTAGCGAGAAAAACGGCGGAGGCGCAACAGTAAGCTTGCCAAGTGAGAGGGCGGGCCCTCGGTTTGGAGACGCACTAATTGCATTGTTAGTTACGGCTCCGGTTGCGCTGTTTACTTTCTTGCCGCTCTCATTCGATGTCACGAAGGGATCAATAGCAAGAGTATCCGTATTCTCTATTCTTACAGCACTCTTGGCAATAGGAGTATTCTACCTACCGCAGGGCTATGAGATTGCGGAGTACCCAGCATTTTGTATTATTGTGTCGTTGCTGGCTGCGCTTGTAATAGCCGCCTTTTGTTTTGAAGAAGTGCAGCCAACTAATAAAGAGAAAACAAAAAGCACAGAAAAGGAGATGTCAAAAATGAGTCTTAGCGATGGTAGTTATATTGATTTAATGGCGGATGATAAATACTATGCAAGCATAGACAAAACCGTTGAAAATGCATACGAAGAAAGCAAAAAGGAGCTTGCAGCCATTGTTATAGAGCGCGACAAGTTCCTTGTTGCGCTTGAAGATGCCGCCGTTGGCTTCGCAAATGGCTCTGTCAGCGCAGAAAGTTTTATAAGCATCCAAGACGATCTAATTCATAAAATTGATGAAATAAGCGAAAAAGTAAACGATGCATCGGAGAAATGTGAATTTTTTAGGCTTTACGCAGAACTTGGGAAGAAGTATCCCCCTGTGCAAAGGATGATTAACAGTACTGCACGCACCATGTATGAAAAAGAACTTTCCGCCCTAAGATCAGCTTATCAAAATCACTCCATCAAGGCAGTAGCAAGCCAGCGCCAAGGAAACCAGATCAAGGCGACAACGCAAAAGGAAAGCGCAATTCAAAAGATAGAAAAGCAAATAGCCGATATGAACGTACAGCGTGAAAAGCTTGTGAAGTATAGGAAGAATAACATCATAACAGAAGCAGAAATGAGAAGTACTGACGAAGAGATTGTAAAGGATATTATCGAGGCAGAAAAGCAGCTCGAAAAGCTGAAAGGTGGCAGCAAATATGCTCTGTAAGAAGTGCAAAAAGGAATTACAGGAAGATTGGCTGTACTGCCCTTGGTGCGGTTTGAACGCAAAAAAGCCGCCAAAGCAGACGATGTACCGCAGGGATGACGGCCTGTACGAGAAGAAGGTCACGATAGACGGAAAAAGAATAGCGTTTCGTGCCAAAACGGAAAGGGAAGTAATACAGAAAATCGCTGCATATTCAGTTGATGCAAAAAGTGAAACAACAGCTCTGTTCAAGAAGTATGCGGAAGACCTTGAACGGTCTTGGGACGAGCTTGCCTATAACACCCTGCGAAGCTATAAACCTGCGCTGAAGAGATGCGTCGATTACTTCGGGGATATGCCTGTCGGGGATATTACGCCGTATAGCATCTCCCTGTTCCTCTCCAAGATGGCCACCACCTATTCGCAGAAGACAATCAAGAACCACTTGAGCATGATTTCGCAGACGCTCGATCTCGCAGTCATGAACAACGAGATCGCCACAAACCCCGCATCCATCAAGTATAAGCCGACCGGGAAGAAGCCGGTGAAGCGCAAGGAGGCCGCCGAGCAGTACGCCGAAGTCATCAGACAATACTGGGACGAAAGCCTGTACTCATGGCTGGCGTACTTCCTGCTGAACACAGGTCTGCGAAAAGGCGAGGCCCTGGCTCTCCAGTACAAGGACATCGATATGGAGGAAAACCTCATCTCCGTTTCCAAGAGTGTGTACTTCATCAGCGACAATCCGTACATCAAGGAGCCGAAAACATCCGCCGGGATACGGTCGGTCATCCTCCCGCTGTGCGTGAAGGAAAAGCTGAAGCCAGGCAAGCCGAACGATTATATCTTCTCCACAGATGGGAAGCCCCTGCACGAGCATCTCGTTGATGCAGGGTGGGATAGGTTCTGCAAGGCCCACGACATGGGCGAATGGATAAAAGGTGCAGGGGGGAAAAACCGATTCAAACCGGCGGTCACCTTTCACCAGCTCCGGCACTACTACGCCACCAAAGGCTCGGAGCTTGGCATACCACGAGAAGTCATGACAGAGCTGATGGGGCATTCCTCTTATATCGTTACGGAAAACTACACACATATACGAAAGGCTGCGCTGCAATCTGCTGCGGAAAAAATCAATGGCACAGAAATGGCACAGTAAATATGGAACCCCTATTGATTGCTTGATTTTTTTATGGTTCGAATCCCTTCGGGTCCACCATATCACAAACCAGCAGAAATGCTGGTTTTTCCTTTATTCATGCGGGTTTTCAGCATTTTTAGTCTTTGCAAATCTTGCTGTTTCTTGCGGTCTTTTTGCGTATATGTGGCACAGTAATGGCACAGTAAAATACCCCCTCCAGTTACGGAGGGGGTATAGTTGCTTTTAGCCCTTGAGGAAGTATTTATACACCGGGTTTCCACCCTTGGCATATGCCTCTGCTTTTACATATGGGCCATATGTGGGGGGCGTAACATACTTATCTCCAAGGAGATTCTTCTGCGCTTTATAGGCAGAGTATGTATATAGGCGGTCGAGAACACCAACTCTGTCCTCATTCGACATCTTCTTATACTCCGCACTGTTTATGAAGGTCTGAATCTCCTTATGAGCCGTTTGCCCTTCCACAATGCAAAATTCTTCATACTGTTTTGCGTTCATCTTGTAAGTCGTCTTGTTGTTTTTGAAGGACTTTTTGGGCTTGGAGGGGAGAACAGCCGTATCCTCTGTTTCTTCGTAAAGTTTGGTCAGCGCTACATCAACAGGATCGTTGCTTTCTTCTGAATAGTAACCGGGGGAAAGCATGTTGTACGCCAACCGGCCAAAGAAGCTTCCGCCGGTGTTCTCCTGTTTGTTGCCCCACAAATCAATGCGAGAAGTAAGGGCCTTAGAAGCAAAGGGAACTTTGGCAATCTGCTTGTCGCCAAATACCTTTCCCGTCTGCACAAAACCCTTGTAATTTGGGTCATAGTAATATGCATTCTGGCTGGTATCATCTACCGCACGAGCAATCTGTCCAAGGATCGTCGGGTTTGCCTGCGACAAATAACCAGTAATTTGGTTCGTCATGAACGATACGATCTTCGAATCGGAACTGTACTGACCATTGGACAGCGCAGAGTTGACGCCTTGCAGCATGGACATCTCCAGCATGGGTTCCGATATTGTGGAAAACACATCTGCCAGAGTTGCGAAGGAGACTTCATCGCCGTTTTCCACTGTTTCGGCAACTGCGGCACCAGTAAAGAGGGGCAAAGAGAAAGGGGCCAGCCAGTCAATCGTATAGTACTTGTCGCCAATGTGAATGGCAAAGCCCTGCGCTCCTCTGTCTTTCTTGTACTTGGATTCTTTGTCATCGTCAAGGGCGCCTGCAAGAAGCCCCAGCGATTGCAGGAAATAACCAAGAGCAAATATTCCTGTCCCGGTAAGGCCGGCAGAAAGAGTGTCTATCGCCTCTGCTGCAGTCTTGTTGCCCTTCTTGACATCGTAGATTGCTTCCTTTATGCCCTTGATAAGGCCAATTGGGCTGTATTCAACACCTCTTGCAAGAATGTCGATAGGGGTCTTCGTAAACGGCATAATTCCTTCTGCAACGGCCGTTCCGACATACCAACCGGCCTTTGCGCCTTTTGTCTCCGCTGTTTGCGCCTTTTTCAAAAGGTTGCGCTTTGTTTTGTTGATAAAGGCCGCAAGCTGGTTTGCATCTCGGAATGTTGCTTTCTGCGCTTCCAAGATGGCGTAGGCTCTTGCCTTGTTCAAAACTTCCTGCGCCTGTGGAGTGTTCCGGGTAATCTTGTCGTAGTCCAAGTGGTTGGCATACAAATAACCAGCAAGCGCTCTTGCATAGTGGTGTTTGCTGAAAATCTCATCGCCTTTGTCCATCGCCTTATTGGTCAGCTTCCGCCAGCCCTCAATGGCTTTTGACTTGAAGATGGTTCGCTTTTCCTCTATGCTGCTCGACTGGTTGTACTTCCCTCCACCCTGGATTTCGTCAACCACGGTTTCAAAGTCTTTTTTCCCAAATTCCATCAGCCGTTTTCCGACATTGGTTTTTGTAAAGAAAGATGACTTCGTGCGGCCGCCATTGCGGATAAATGCCTTTTCCATCCCAGCGGCAATGAGGTTCTTTGTTGCAACCAAAGGCATAAAAGCTGCATTGCCTACAACATTTCGAACCTGCGTGCGGATATTGCCGAGCATCGAGAGATAACGCCAAGCATTCCACTTGTCCCATGCTGTTGCCGGGATTTGGTCTGCAATGTTCTGCTCGATCTCATCGATAGTCTCATCAACCGATTTCCCCTGCTCTTTCGGGTCTTTGATGTTTTCGGTTTCAAGCAGCTTTCTGGCAAGCCCCTCATCAATCAGGATCGGATCGCCGCCATTGTCAACGATGTTCTTGTTCATCGTGTCCACCATGCGGTTGAGATAATACAGTTTGCCGGTAGGGGTAGCTTTCTTCAAAACTCGCATTGCCTGTACGACTTGACCGGCTCTGGTGGCGGCAGCAGCAACATCTGCAGCATAACGCATGGCGTTCTTTACATCGCCAGCTTTTGCAGCCTCCATATAGAGGTATTCCCCGAGAACAAGCGTTTTCTTGTCAAGCACCTGATCTCCGTTCACCGCATTGGTAAACAGCTCGTCCGCCTTGCCATAGCCATCCTTATCGATGATTCGCTCGGCATACTCTTGTGCCTTTTTGTCGCCGATTACCTCGTACCCTCTTGCCCCTGCAAGGATTTCTTTTGCGTGTTCCTCCAGCATGGAGTCTGGGGTTTGACTCGCTTCAAGAATCGTCCGAGTGCCGCGGGTAACCTTTTGCCCATTTACGCTGGTGGGAACATAAATATCCCTTGCTGCTTTTTCACCACGCTTAAATGCGCCTTGCTCAATGGCGAGTTTCTCCATCTCTCCACGGAAACCGCTGCGAAGGTTGGACAGCTTTTCATTGTACTGCGTAAGGGCTTCGGTGTCTGTCGCTCGTACTTCGCCACGGTATCTTTCGGAGAGCGCATTGTACTCATCCATATAAGAGGAAAGGACTCTTGCCTTTTTCTCTTTGCTCTGCGCTTCGGAGAGATCGGCAATCAGTTTTGCTTCTCCATCTTTCCAGGCAGCCGTTTCCTTCGCTTCCGCAGTTGCCTGCTGGCGATAGTCAGCAAGCTGTTGACGGATGTTCTTCACCTCGGCTTGTGCAGCCTTCAGCTCATCGTTTGCTTTCTCGGTTGCTTCGGAAACAACCCTGTCAATGTCGGCCATGTACTGGGCATCTTCCATGAGGGAGTAGCGGATGTCTTTGCTTTCTGTCGGGGATGTGTTGTCAATGTTCTTGAATTGGCTGCTGTCAAATGCGACATATACGCTGGCGTTGTCGTACTTACCTTCAACGATGTAACCGTCATAACCAAGCGTGTTTCGAGCCGCTTCAAGAACGGCCCCGGAACCTGCTCCGCCGTTTGCAATCTCCGCAAGGATTTCGCTGTCGCTGTTGCTATAATCCATAGCCGCCTTTACGGTAGCATCCAGCGCCCGGTTATACCATGTTTTTGAAGGGTACCCAATACCGCCAGCAGGATCGTAATTCACAAGCACTTCATCCCCGGTCGGGTCAACAGCCTGCAAAAGTTTTTTTACTTCTGCCCTTGTCAGCGTAATCTCGCTATCGCTCAACGGTTTTTTGATATCGAGATACCCCTCAAGGAGTTGTCCGCCGTCCTTCTGGTAGCCCTCCGCCATCGGCTTGTAATCAGTGAAATAGAAGCCTTGCCCCTCGGAACTGCCATGCTGGGACATGAAATCGGGGGAAAACTCGGTAAACACCGCCGGGCTGCCATGATATACAGGTTTCAACCTGCCCTCTGCGTCAACGACTTTGGAGCCGAAGAAATACTCCCGCTGCTCGGCGGAAAGCTCCCTGCCGGTACTGTCCATTGCTGGGATATCCATAAGGGAATGTTTCCCGCTTGCATCTTCTGCGCTATTCTGCATAGAATAGTTATTGACAGCGGCATCGGATTGTGGTACCATGTCAGCAGAAAAGCTGTTGCTCCCCATTTCAGAGGCAGTAATCGGTTCGGAAGAGCCGAGGGTCTGAGGCCTTTGGGAGACAACAGTTTTTTTGGTTGCGTTGTCAACCAAATACAGCGTATAGTAAAGACCATCAGAATTGCCATATGCTCTTTTTACATCGGCAACAAGATCATACACTTTTCCATCGATCTGAACCGTTTTTACATAGTAATCGAAGTAATCCGCATTTTTATGGTTCTTCGTGTCCCTGCTACTGCGGTCGTATTCTGCATTCTCCAGCAGATCAAATACATCGCCATCGGCCAGAGAGTTGCGCAGCGCTTTTGCGCCATTGGCCGTTGATCTCCTGTCACCATATATCGGTTTCCCAGCTTCCTGAATGTCGGGTCTTACATAAACGACATGGCCGTTTCTTTCCAGCCGGGCCGTTTTCCCTCTGTACTGGTTTTTGATTAGATCGAGATACTGCTTTTTCTTTTGAGATTCCGAAAGCTGCTGTGTTGCAAGGCTCGTCTCGTAAATTTCCAAGCCATCGTGGGAAACACCAATAAGCGAAAATTTCCCGTCAGCATACTTTCCAAGGCCCAGTTGTTCCAGCGTCTTTTCCCCGCCTTGGCGCTTCGGAGGGGTTATCCCCTTGCTTTCGAGAATTTGTGCTACATCGCTGTCGGAAAGAATGCGGTTTACCTTCATCGCGCCAGTGATGAGCCACGGCACTGTGTCCGGGCGCGGGTTTGTCCGGTATTTATAATACCCATCGACAGGGAGTTTCGGCAGGCCAGCAAGGGAGTGTTGGAACTTCCCGGACTTCGTATAGCCGTAGGACATTGCTTCCTCTTGGTAGTCAATATCTGCCGCAACAAGGCACTCTGCCCAAACAAAGTTTGAAGGGAACAACTCTTTCTTCCCGGTTTCCGGGTTGAGCCGATCGAACTGGCTTGCTACCGGCACTTCGCCAAGATGCCAGCCCGGTCTAAAAGCAAGGCTTCCGCTTCCACCCTGTGTTCCTTTACCACCAGCCTTAACCTGCATTCGACCGGTTTTGCTGTCCGGTGCGCGCTCCCCGATATCCGCATTAAGCCACACGCCAACCGGGGTATCTTCCGCATTTGGGTTAGCGACCATCGGGGGATAGAGTTTTCCGTCCTTCACAACAAACACCTTATACCCCAAAATGGTTTTCTCGGGAGGTGCTTCCTCTCTGATGGAGTACTTCACATCCTCACCGATTGCCGGGTCTGCAAATATGTTTCTCGCCCCATCTTCCATACCATCAAGCAAAGCCTTCTGCGCTTCGGACAGCCTGTTGTAGGCTTCCTCTGCGGGAGGCTTTCCTCTTAACTTGTTCAGGATTTTGCCGAGCCATTTGTTGATGCCTGTTGCGACCTCTGCGTTCTTTGCACCGATGTACTCCATGACATTTCTGTCGTTCAGTACCTCGCCACTGATGTCCGCAGCGACCTCCTCCAAGGCAGCATCCATGTCAAGCTCGATGCCGTTCCGCTGGTACAATTCCTCTTTCGCCTTTGCGATGCCGTCTACCGTTTCGGCATATGTCGGGTCCTCCGTCAGCGTTTTAACCATGCTCGCATACTCATTATGAGTAACAAGGTCGTGCAGCATCTCATGTCCGAAGGTCACCATCAGCGGGTCTGCGGAATTGATGTTCAGATAGATTGTCCCGTCTGCGGCACGATAGCCGTTTGCCAGTCGATATTTGCCGTTTACCTCGATTGCACCCTCAAACCACACGATAGTCTTGCCAAGGTATTTCGCTGCATTGTTCACCTCGGCAACAGCTTTCTTTTTACTGCCGAGAATTTCAGCTTTCTTATAGCCGATCTTGGTATTGCCGCGCACATCGGTATTGGTGATCTCCTTGATACGGCGCTTGCCGTCTACATCGGTAATGGTGTTTTGCTCAACGGAAAGCCATCTTTCATCGGATTCCCGCTGCATCTGCTCCGCCTGCGCCTGCATATCGACATCGAACTGGGCAGCAGCCTGTTCTCCTGCAGCAGCGACACGCTGGGCATATTCCGCCTGGGAGATCGCCTGTTTACCGGACTTCGCAATGTTCTGCGTAGCCACTTCGATAGCGGCAATATCCTGTGCTGTGTTTCCGCTGAACTGTACGCCGGTCAACTGGGAGAATGCCTGCCTTGCGGCAGGGTCGTTATTGATGCGAGCAGCTACGCCTTGGTTAGCTGCTACGCCGGCAAGGGCGCTGTTGTAGGCTTTTTCTCCTGCGTTGGCAGGATTATCAACTGTGGGCGCAAAAGCCTGCCCTACGCTGTCCTCGGCTGTTTTAATGGATTGTGTGCGCTGGGCATCGGTAATAGCTGTTGCTACGGCTTGCGGAGTAGCTTCCACATTCAGCTTTTGGGCTGCCTGCGCCAGCGCATCCGCTTTGGAGACCATCGCCTTGATCTCATTGATGGAGACCTGGGTAATATCGTTCTGGATTTTGGAAAGGCCACTCTCGGCATCATAGGTGAGGTTTGCTTCATACAGTCTGCCCACCATTTGGTTGCTGGGGTTCTTTTGCACTTCCGCCGCGTAAATGGCAGGTGCGGTGCCTGCGCCTTTCTCCATGCCCTCCTGCACCTGCTGCGCTACGGCAGCAGGGGAAGCATTCAGCGCCTTGCCTACACGGCTATAGGTGACGGAACGCATCGCAGCGTTGCCGCCGCCCAATACACCGCCTGCAAGAGCACCCAACAAAATATCATAGCCGAAGTTGTCCATCTCGTCACTGTCGCCGGTGAGGGCCTTTTCAATGGCGTAGTTGATAACATCCTCTGCGCCCTCCTCAATGCCTTCGGAGAGAGCGTCCCGCAGCCACTTGCCACCAACGGAATTTGCGAGGTTGTACAGGCCGGGGGCTTCCGCCATCAGTTTCTTGGCCACGACCTGCCCGGCGGCAGACTTGCCCAGCGAGCCATACAAACCGCCAAGCTGCTCGGTAAGCATGGAAGCGCCACCGGCAGCGGAGCCGAGTACGAATGCTGTATCCGTATTCCCGTATTTCTCATAGGCATCTGCATATTTATTGCCCGCGGCGGATGCAGCCATCATGGGCAAACCGGAGCCGGGGAGGACCGCGTTTGCAACAAGGGACGGCACCATGTTCGAGATCGTATTGACCAGCTGCAGCGCTCCGCCCTCAACAGCACCAACGCTGGCTACATTCTTTTCGTGGCGCAGTTCTGCCTGCGTCTTATAGTCCGTGATGGGGATTTCCCGCTCATCGGTAAGCCCCGCCTGTTTTACGGCCTCCACACCGTCTACGCCGCTATCCATCAATGCCTTGGCTTCCCATGCCTGCGCTTCCGGATTACCGGAAAGATACGAAGATGCTGCAGCGGCATACTGCCTCATGCTTTGGAATGCATTCTGCACGCCAGAAATGGCAGCATCGACTGCCTTGAATTTATTCTCGTCCGGGTTGTAGTCCTCTACCGCTTCCGCATTTCGCTGGTTCTTCCACTGGGTATAGGCATTCTCGTACTCCATGGAAGCCTTGTTGGCAATCTTCTGCTGCTCCTTGGCCTGCTCCGCCATGTTCCCGGCACGCCGATATGCACCAGCCTTAATAGCCGCATCGTCACGCCTCGCTTTGATAGCGTCCAGCTGTTCCTTCATGATATCGCTCTGCTTACGAGAAGAAGCCCCAGCAGAGGCAGCCTGCACAGGCTGCGTGCCGGGAGAAAGAACAGTATGCTTAATCTCCTGCGAGCGGTATGGGGCCATTAAGTTTTCCATGTCGCTTGCGGAAACCTTTTTCGGGGAGCTGCCATCGCTGCGTGCGGTATTGTTGGAGTTTCCGTACATTGGGCCCTGCATTTCTTCGGCTGTTACCTTCCCCATTTTGCCCTCCTTATCCATAGCGGCGGTTCCAAATGTCGGCTGCCTGCTCACTCGTGTATCCGAGTTTTGCCATTGCCTGTGCAAATGCCCTAATGTCGCCCGTGTCGGTTACCTTTGTGCCGGTTATGGTTTTAACGCCGGGGGCTTTTGCAACCCCTGCCGTGTAGCTGGCCTGTGCGTTCATCTTCCCGGCCTGCGGCTCACGGTTCGCATTTACCATGTCGAGGTAGGCGCGGCTCACGGCATCGGAGTAGTCGCTGTCACCTTCGGCAAGGCTTCTTGCATAGCGGTTGTTCAGCTTGACATAGGATGTTTCTGCAAGGCCGCCGTTGATACCCTCACGAGCAAGCTGCCCCGGCATATTCTTGAGTGCCATCTCCTTTGCGATGTACGCTCTGCGTGCGTTTTCCTCACGGTTCTGTGCCGCCAGTTTCTTCTGCTCGTCGTACATCTGCTGGTTGTAGGCAAGCAGCTGGTCGTAGGCCGCAGTCTGTGCATCGAGCTGGGCTTTCAGCGAAGCGAGGTAGCTGTTCCGTTCGCTTGCGTCCTGGTAGGAATACGGGGTGTTGCTACGGCTTCCATAGGCACCGGCGGCATCCTCCAGTGCGGCAAGTTTATCGTTGTAGCCGCCCCATGTTTTTGATAAGTCAGCTCCGGAAATTCCAAGAATATTGCCTGCCTCGTTAGCTCTCCTTGACTTTTCCTCTCTTAACTTCTGGTGGGCTTGCCCTCGCTCTTTCGCTGCAGCGTAAGGGTCTTTTTTGGTGCTTCCACCGTCGTTCACCATGGTCATGTTGCTTCTATATGCCATATTACCCCTCCTTCGCCGCCGTATCGTATTGTTCGATGGCGGATAAAATTCTTCCCCGCAACGCCTGAGCTGATGCGTGTTCGGTTCTGTATTTTTCTTTGACTTCCTCCAACTCGGCAAGCAGTTTGTCATAGTCGGTCTGTGGCTTTTCTTCTTCCTTGTAGGTCACGCCGAACCAGTCGCAAACGCCTTTGCAGAGCGCCTCGGCAATGCGCTTTTTGTTTTGCACGATCCAAATGGCATCTTGTCCATTGTCATGGAATGCGATTTCGGGATAGATCGAAAGCATCGGGGTTCTGCCTATCTCGTAAAACTCGTCCTTCTGATAGACCCCTCGGTGGGTGTTCCGTGGGTAAATCTCCATCAGTCTGCGGTAGACCATTTGACAGGCTCGATCGCTGATGCCTCCGGCTTCGCCGTAGCGCAGGACGGTCGGGCCTTGCGCGGAACCCTCTTTCAGCGTGGAAGAGCTGGCGTTGGTATGAATGGGCATGTGGAGATCTGATCTCCAAGCGATACTTTCGGCGACACGCTCCTGCATGGTCTTATCGGGAGACGCGACCATCACATCAAAGCCGCAGCGGGTGAGAGCATCGGCGCAATAAGCGCCGATCTCTACACACACATCATGTTCATACACGCCGGGGAAGCCGTAGTATGGGGCATGGGGAGCCGGTCTGCGTTCTGGGGAAAGATACACTTTAGGCATCTTCTTCCTCCTCATGGACATACTCTGCTTGTTTCTTTTTCATAGTAGCCGCATCGTAAGTGCCGTTTGCAGCAAGAGCCACAATAACCGCATTCAAAAGGCAGAGAATAACGCCCTGAGCCGTTACAGATGCGTCATTGAACGCTTCCGCTCCGATCAGGATAAGAGCCGCTACGATGTAAGAAAGAAGCTGTGCATTGATGTTCCGCAGGGGGGTCTGCTTCAAAAACTGCGTAATGATGGTTACCATCATTACTGCACCGGCATAGGTTCCGAGGGTCGTCCAAGTAACAAATTCGTTCATGTTCATGCTCCTTTTACTTAATGATGTTGTTTGCAATGGCTGCTACAATGGCAACCGCAATCGCCGCACCGATTCCGGTTAAAATAGATCGGAGGACAGCATTCCAGCTATCCCCCGGCTTTCTTTCCAGCGTTTCAAGGCGTTCACCCTGTCGGCTTAATTCGGTTGTCATTGTTTCCATGTTGGTCGCTAAGCGATTCACGCTATTGGCAATCTCTCCAAATGCTTTCACGCTATTTTCGAGATTGTCGAGCCGGCGGTTCTGCCGCCGGTTTTCGTCCTCCATTCTTCGTGCAAACTCCTCATGCACATCTTTCGGAAGGAAATTCTCCGTTCAGATCACCTCTTTCTACGGCTGAACTTTTTCGGGGCAGATGGTCATTCTGATGGGTCGGCAATCAGCCGGTAGTGACATCAGTTGCTGTCAGAGAAGTGGTCAACTTGCCCTTATAGAGGATAAGGGTGTTTTTCAGACCAAGGGTGACCTCCGCAGTCAGAGCCATTACCATGATGGGGAGGTCACCAGGTCCAGCAGAAGAAAACAGACCGATGTGGGTTGCCTTTCCAAACTGCTGCCCCTCATTTGGTGCGTCCCAAGTAAGGTTCGTGCTGCCGTTGGTGATGGATCCAGCAGCTGCTGCGTCCATTTCGGCTTTCAGACGCTTGTAGCCGGTGCTTGCTGCGGGTTCGGGGAAAGCAGTACACTCTCCTGCCTCACTGAATGTCGGTGCTGCATTCGAGAAGCCGAGGTAACAAGCGTTGCTGGTAGGGATAAGGGCTGTACCGCCACTACCGAAGCGTCCATAGAATGCGTTCAGAATGTTGTTTGCGAGCTTAGTGCTAATCATAGTAAATCCTCACTTTCTTACTGTGTTACTTCAGTTGCTGTAATGTTGCCATTGTCATCAACTGTTATTTTGTATTTTTTATTGGACGCAGAATACAGTATGACAGAGTTTTTATCACCCTCCGGTGCTTCAATATACGATCGAAGAACAGCACTTTCTCCCTTCGTAAAACCTCCGTCACCGGGTCTCGTACATAGTGCTCTTCCGCCCCCTTTTGGGGTTTCTATGCTGTTTCGGGCGGTCTCTTTTTCAGAATCCGAATGCAACCCGCTGCCGTAGAACGAGACAGCGCCGATGCTGTCACTTGTGAATTTCTTTTGAGCATCGGTCAAAATATAATCCAACCAAGTATTTCGCACCTTGACCACTTCATTGGTAAGGTAGTATTCCGGGAACTGAGCATCATTACCGCTGCTTTGAAGTACCAGCTTCGAAGCGTATTTCCCTTGTCCCTCGGCGTTCCGTGTGTCTTTGAACCAAAGTCCGGTGTTGTCCCACCTAATCGCTTGTGAGAAGGTCCCGTCTCCCTCAAAAAACATTGTAGAACTCCAATGACCGCTGCAATGCACCTTTTCTGTTGAAAGCTCTCCATTATTGTTTATCGTGATCTCAGCACCAACGAACTGCTGATACAAAAGCGCTCCGGAGTTTATCCCAACAGCACCATCTACCAGTACGTAGTTGCCATCGGTCGTTTTCCCCTCTTTACTTCCGTCGTATTCAAAGGTTTGAGACGGTAAACCGTTGCCAAAATAGTACCCACCCGGTCTGTTTTTTATATAGCTTTCAGCGTCAGGATTGTTCTGCGTCCAGTTTGGCGTGGTATAAGGAATAAAATCCTTACTGAAGCGGAAAACAGGCTTGTATGACGGGACATTGAGACCAGAAACATAGGTTGTATCCGAGAAACGCGCAAACCATGTGCCCTTTGTCAGTGTAGTTGTTTCGTCTACCGTAAGATCCTTGTTTAGGAAAAGCACGGCACCGGCAAGCATAATACCCTCCGGTAAAACTTCTGCTTCTGCCATCTCGTCTTCGCTTATGGTAATAGTACGCTGTTCTCCCGACATAATCATAGACAGCGTTCCGCCCAATAGCTGCTCTTTGACGATGACGGTATCATCGGATACCTTTACAAATGGGGTGTCACCAAACGTCGCTGTGCTTTTGCCGGTCGTATCACCATCAAAGCTAATCGAAATAGCTGCAAGCTCGGTTCCGTAATACCCGCCCGGACGGTTCTTTACATAGTCCGCTGCTGTGGCATCATTCTGTGACCAGTCCGGCTGCACACCGCTGCCGCCGCTGCCTAGATAAGTTCCGTCTACCCCACCAATATTAACACCAGCCTTGATGTTTTCGGCGGTCAGTGTTACGGGTTTTTCCACTGTCAGCTTGGATATCGTTTTGCCATCGGAAGGCTCTACCACTTGATCACCATCTCCCATGTCTAACGCTACGGCTTTTTCTTCCGTTGCCAAATCAACCGTCAAGTCGACCTGATGAATGCCAAGGGCGGCATGATCTGCCCTGATGGTGGTCGTCCCGTTTTGTGTGACCGTAACGGTTTTGTCCTTGATGTTCGCCAGCGTGAAAAGCTCATAGAAATAATTATTGAAGTATTCACTGTCATAAACATCAGAGCCGATCGGCAGTTTGGCAGTATCGGTGTCGATGGATATAAATGAGGTGATCTTACCACCCTCTCCCGATACAGGATAAGACCAACCGACCGGAAGAACTGCAGTATCAGCATAGGTATAGGAAAGCGCTCCGAACTGATATGCTGCCAACTGTGTAGCGTTCAGCTCCTGCCACGAATAAAAAGGCCGTGCATCGGAGGGAATCCCGGTCGGAGTAAAGCCGCCAAAGTTTGTAATACTGACAACTGGAGGCTGTCCGTCCACAAATCCGACAGCGCCTATCAATCCGTCCAGAATACTGCCGGTATCGTTTGCGGTCGAATAGAACAGCGGATAACTTGTAGCACCATCTTCCCAGTCACTTTTCTGCGGCTGTCGGGAGGGGGTAAGGAAACGATAGTCCTGCATAGTCGGCGGGACTGATGTTTTTACCGTGACTTTTGAAAGCCCGTCATACCCTGTATCTGCGGATACCTCTGTTACTCCGTTTTTCTTGTTCTCAATAGATTTTCCCTGCAGCGTTGGCTCCAAATCAAATTCAACCGGTTCACCTGTGCTGCCAGGTATCTTAACATGCTTGATACCGCTGTATGTCTTTTCTTCACCGCCGATATCTTTTAGCTTGATATCTGCCATTAAGTCACCTCCAATGTTTCGCCATTTTGAATTGCGCTATAAACTTGAGTAATGGAAAGAACATCACCATTCTGGACGGGGTATTCCCACGGGATAACCGCCGCAGCTTCTGCTTTCCAAAGCATTTTCATCCCCAAAACGCCAAGCATATCCACAAGTCCGATCTGCTGCGGTTGCGTGTCAGACACAGCTTTTAGTGCGGACATTTGGCTTGCTGGGGCAGAAGATAAGATTTCCGGGATCGCAGAGTTTTTAGCGGAAACTGCACCGCCGGATTTCCCACCAGCGCAGTCACCGATACTTGCCTTTCCGCTATTTTTTACGGAAGCAGAATTGGCAGAGGTACCATTCACAACCATAACATCATCGCCTGTCGGAATTGGCTGAGCCAATTTAACACTTTCCGAACCGGTTATCTTGTTGACGACTGCTGCTGTTCCCGGTGGAACAGGAAGTGAAAGAGAAAGTCCCTCTGCGAACAGGATAGGATTAAGCATCACATCGTGACCGTCTGGGACAGATTGGAACAGGTCAAATTTCTCGCCGGTATTATTCGGGTTGAGAATTATTTCTGTTCCATTTGGGTTGGGTTGTATGATCTCAATATGTTCTTTTCGTTCCTGTTTATTGACAATGATGCCGGTACCGCTAATGGCGCTTTTGACTGCGAATACATCATTTGCTTCCCCATCTGCGGCAATCCCCGGAATTGCTCCAGCCGAATTGTCGAATGTTACGCCTCCAAAGGCGTCTGTGTCGCAAAACGCGGTTATCTCCGGTTTTGCGTAGCTTGATATCTTGGTTGCAGCGCCCGCTGCCGCAGGTACAAGCAGAAATGTAACACCGGAAGCGGTATTTGCAACCGCCACTTGATTTCCTGCTTCTCCGGGGATTTTCTTTACTCCGCTCCATACCAATGCGCTGCCCAAATATACCTCGCTGTGGTAGTGACCGTTCAGATACACTGCGCCAATCTCGCCGTTGAGATAAATCATCAGCTTTCCTCCCTAATAAGATAAAGCACATTAGGGTCGGGGTTTTCCGGAAGAGCGTCAACGCTTTCTACCTCTGTAATTTTCGAGAGTACCGCAGGAAGCATGGTCCCGTCCTCATTTACTCTTACGGCTTCTGCGTCAAGCAAATATCCGTCAGCATCATTTTTGATGTTTGTGTTGATTGTCAAAGCCATATCCTCACCCCCACATTAAAGTATCCTGTACTTGGCAGAACCGGCGGCAGTGAACACATCTGTACGGTAGGCGTAGTAGGTAGCCGTTACACCGTTCGCCTGTGTGAATTGCACCGGATCCCCACCGTAGGTATTGACATCCGCCCACTGACCAAGCACATTGGTCTGAATCTTTGCGCCTTGCTTTGTCGTGAGCAACCAAATGGTGTCTCCGGTGGAATAGTTGAATGTTGCGCCGGAGGACCCGAAGATCGCCATGTCGGACTGTTGTACGCATTCTGCCGCTTTTGTCGGCGCGGTATCAGGTGCGCCGGTCTTGGAGTAGATATACCGGTAAAAGCGAACAACTGCATTGCTTGTCACACTGCCTCTGCTGTCAGCAGCCTTGACAGGGAATTCTGTATTACTTGATACGGACAGCCCGGTTAGCCAAATGCCATTGCTTGTAGGATCTACCTGCTGTCCGTTCACGATAACATAGATTGGTGTTTTATTGGTTGCCCACCGGATATACACTCGATCCGCAACGCTTCCGATCTCATCGTTGTCAATGGTGGCTGATGCAGCAAGGGAAAGCGGGGTATAAATAGACAGTGTCCCATCGGATGAAACATCGAAGTCATCGGACGGTTTTACCACCCCGGCAGTAGTCGCAGTTGCAATCGGGAATTTAACCATTCCGGCGGCTTCCTCTGCAACCTCGTCTATGTCCTCTTGGGTGAAGTAGTCAACGCCCTTTACCGGCTTGTCACCCTGCAGCCCCTTTACAACGGTCTGCGTTCCATCGTCCTCCACGGTAGCACCATCGAATTTGATTTTTCGCCGCTGTGTCATGGCGGCGCCATTCCCATCGATAACGGTGTGCCCAGCGGGCGCAACAGCTTCCCATGTCTTCCCGTCCACACTCGTCTCGAATTCCTTGTAAGTGTTTAGCCGCAGGAACTTGATTCCGCTTGAAATGATGCGTTTTGCAATCTCCGCCTGCACGGTACTGGCTTCTTTCCCGAAGCTTTCTGCTCCCATGTCAGCAGCTGCACCGGAGTTATTCAGCGCATCAACAAGGGAGTTGTGCGCGGGGATAGCAATTTCCCTAAGCACGGCTTCTACGGAATATTGCATTTCCCCTGCAGAAAGCGGCGGGGTAGTCGCCTGTCCGATTACCCCAACCCTATTACCTTCGCTATCGGTAAATACTGCATCCGGGGTATATGGATTGCCATCGGACGCCTTTATTTTTTCAAACATAATTTACCCCCTGTACTTTCTTGTCTCTCGATACTCCACTGCTATGTTCTCAATACCAAACGGCTCCGCGTTGTTGTTGGAGAATCGGAAGCGTATCTTATCAAGATTCCGCATATCCAGTTTTCTGCCCAGCACCTTTGGGGTGGTGTCGTTGTTCCATGTCCACTTGGACCAGTCTATATTGTCCCACGAGAAGAACCGGGCGCTAATGGAATCCGTCAGGATAGAGAACCATTTCCCTGCGCACATCGCATCTGCGTTTACGCTGGTGCGGACAAATGCAGACAGTCTACACGCAAGGTAGCGGAAGTGCTTGCTGGAATAAAAGGTCTTTCCGTCAATGTCCGGGGTTTCCCATTGGCATTGTACCGGCGTGTATGTCTCCCCATCCATCGTATCGTTGTAGGAATTGGGTGCGGTCTCATCGGTATTGAATCTGCATACCTTGCCGTCCGCTGTGCCGAAAAATAGCTCGCCGTCATCGTCCCAGATCACCCTTGCGGGGATTCCGGTCAAATAGAAGCATTCGTACTGGTAATTGGAATACGGCTCTCCCTGCTCAAAATGCTTCTGTAAGAGGTCGAGAACATACAAGCCATCACCAGCTGCGATAAAGTAAAAGTCCTTGTGTAGGCAAGCGTAGGCGTTAGAAATATCACTTTCGGCGAGCAGTTTCGGGTTGATATAAAAACTGCGGCTCTGCACATAGCGTTCGCCGGTCACATCGGAAGCAGTCAGTGCAAAGATACCGGTGGAGGATAAGAACAGCGGCTCGTTGTCTGTTGGGACGAAGCTATGCGCTGCGATGGCGCCGTGACCGGTTATGACATTGCCGGTTTTGAAAGCGAAGGTCTCCACAGGGTTCCCCAACTCGTCTGTGTCGGTTACTGTCGAGCCTGTGCGCACATAAACTGCACCTGTGGTTCCGCTTTTGTGTGCAGCGATTCTATCGCCTACAATGGAATATCCCACGATGCGTTCACTGTCCTCGCCCAAGATCGAGTAGGACAGATCGGAGAAGTACGAGAAATCGTTCTGTGCCGACCAGAAGTCACGGTTCTTGAAGTTTGGGTCGCCTGTTACAAACAGTCTCGTCCCGGTCTCTCCGTAGACGATGCAGGTATCGCAGTTTGTAATACGGCTTCTGCTTTCGCTGCGGTCTTTTGATGCTGTGATATATACATTGTCGGCGCCGTCCAGCGGGGACTTGCCGGGGGCTGCCGTGAAAGTCACGCTTCCGCTTTTGCGGTCTACGGTGAAATCGGTGTTTTCTGTCTTATCGATGAAGGAACCGTCCGCTTGCAATATCTTCGCCGTAACAGGAGCGCTGTCCAAGTTTTCAAGAGAAAGCTGAAATGTGGTAGAAGAAGCGGTCTTATCTCCTACATAGAAGCTCTCCGTCCATTTATCGGACATAAGGTTAATATCCTCATAGGTCGTGCCGCCCGTTCCGTCTGGATTCTTGTTGATTACGATCCTCGGCACATATGCCGTATCTGATACATTTGCCACTTTGAAGGTTCCTTCATGCGTGACCTTGTAATAGTGCTTCCCGTCCAACAGATACAATGCCTTGTCAAAGTTTTTTGCCACGGAAAAGGCATCATTCATTTCGGAAGAGATGAGGCTTTCACCGGCGTACAGATTAGTACCGGCGTGGATAATGTCTACACCGCCAAGTGAAAACCTTCCGTTTATCCTTCCGTCATACTCTGCAGTTTTCGAGAAGCCAAGACGCTTTCTCACCCTGCCCGGAGAGGATCGTATCATGTTCTTGCAGTTCGGGCTTCGTCTTGGGTCAATGTTTGTAGCACCACTGGAAAAATCGCAGCCGTAAAAGTCGTTGATAACCATGCTGCTTGTATCTATTGCTTTTGTACTTGGGAAGCGCATGGGGGAAAATTTCATCTTCTCCCTCCTTACATAACAAATACAGCTTCAATGGTCTGATGCTTTTCTATGTCTTCTTCAGACATCGCTCCAACCATTTCAGCAAATCTACCTGTTAGATACTGATTCAACAGGAGCGTTTCGTCAATTCCGCTTGTCGCATCTATCGCAAGTCGCAGGGGCACCAATGGTACCGCCTTTTCTTCGATTTCTATTTCGGTAGATCCGGGCGCTCCCGCAAGGAGTGAATGTCTGTGCTTGTACTGGACATCAAACTGTCCGCTATAGTGGTATGGTACGGCAATCTTGTACTCGTCCAACCGTCTGTAGTCGGAGAAGTCTCGGAATGTAACGCCGTCTCCGGAGAACAGAATTTTCACCAGTCCGTTTATTTGCTTTGGAAGATCGTATGGTATCCATGCGATATGCTCCGGTATTGGGCTAAGTTCATACGGATAAAATCCAGCATTGCGCACCATCAGTGGCTGCGTGCTTTCCATACTAACCGATTTCGTTGCAGGGATGGCAAGCCGCATGAAACCGTCTGGCTTTGTCAACTCGGTCTCGGCCTCCAGGTCACCAATCGTAATCGTCAGTTTCCCTGTGGTGAACAGCTCCATTGAGAAGCACTTCATATCAGGGTCTTCAAACTTGTATGTTTCCCCCGGATAAACGGTTTTGATCTCAAAGTGAGACCCTCCCAAGCACTTCGGAACATTCTGAACGATGCTGACGGACTTAATAAGCGGGAATTGCGATTCCACCATCGCAACAGCGCCGTCCAGCAGGTGTTCCATTCTATCCCTGTAGTCTGCGATAAACCCGTTGCTTGCTGCCGACCCATTTACAGTAGCCTCATCGATCCACCGCAGCGCACCGTTAATGGCATCGTTCTTGTTCATTCAATCACCCCATGTATCCTGCTTCTTCAAGGATGCGTGCTACTTCTTCGGGTACATCGACCCGTTCGCCACGCTTGATCTGATAGGTGTAGCCGTTGATGCACACAGGCACTACGACATCTTCCTCGTTCAGCTGGTCCTTCGGCAGACGGATGCGCACCTTATTGCCCTTGGCGAGTTCATCGCCGGTCGCTTTTTCTACAATCTCTCCGATCATGTCGGGGTTGTCAGTCTTTTTGATGTTAGCCATATTAAGTCCTTTCTGTAAAAGAAGGGAGGGGTGTTACCCCCTCCCTTGTATTTGGTTAGGCAGAAGCCATGGACTGGATGCAGACCATCGCCAACTCCTGCAGGCGTACAGTAACCGCCATTGCTTTCCAGCCGACAGAGGCGCGCTGGTTAAGCGGGTCATCGGCGCCGGCAGAGCCGGTGGGCTTGATGATGATTTCGGGTTTGGAGGAGCCGTCAACATCGACTACGCCGTAAGCGTCCTTGCCTACGATAAGGGTCTTGTGCAGAGTCCCCGCAGTAGCGGTAGTGGCATCGGTGGGACACATGGTGGTCAGGATGAAACGGACACCATGGATGCGGCCGATCTCGCCATTCATGATGTTCTGGGCGCCGTTGTACTTGGAGATATCCTGCCACAGGGCATCGTTCTGCAGGTCATAAGCGACACTGGGGTCGCAGAAGCCGATGTAATAACCACCCTCCATCGTCTTTGCGTTGTTGTTGCGCAGGGTGCGGACTGCCTTCTTGATCTCCTCGCTGTTTACCACCTTACCGGCGGCAATAGCGGCAGCGGAAGCAGCGCCGCCAGCATACTGCTGGGAAGTACCCTTGAAGATGACATCCGCACAACGGGTTTCAAGGGTCTCGGCAGCGTTCTCGCCCATCAGAGCAGCAGCCTCGGTTAGGACAGGGTCGATTCCGACCATGCTGATCTTGTCGGACAGCCGGACCCAGTTGCCCTCCTGCGCCACGGTGGCGGTCACAGCGGTGATGGACAGGTTGTCGCCGTCAGGGGTCACGCCCTCGGTCAGGGAATTCGCAGGGACATCAAGGGAGTTGAAACGGCGGAAGTTGATTTTGTCGCCCTTGTTCTTCGGCATGGGGCGTTTCTGGCCGTACTTCAGGAAGGTCAGATTGGGCAGCAGCCGGGAAAGCAGGGTGCGGTCGTAAAAGGTTCTCTGTTCAGCGGTAAGATTACCGTAAGTCTGGGTAGTAGTTGCCATAGTTTTATACACTCCTTAATTCTTTAATTCCCCCCGGAGTGCAGCTTGATACAGCTTTTCAAAGTCTTTGTCCGACATCTTCATGTAGTCGGTTTCGGCTTCGGGGCTTTCGCCCGTCAATGCTCCGGGAGATGCTTGCGCGTTGTTGTTGATTCTTCGGAGCGTGTCTTCCTTTGCCTTGTTTGCAGCATCGTTGGCGAGGTCAAAATAGCTGTTCGCCAGCACCGTATTGAACGCTGCATCCACGCTGCAGGGCGTCCCCTGCTGGGTGCAGTAGTCCATCAATTCGACCACTTGGTCTTTGAGCTTTGTGAATGTCTGCCCTCTCACAGGGTCAGCCTCCAGCTCTCTCATGCGCTCATTGCTCCGCAAGCGGGCAATCTCCGCTTCCAAGGATTGATTTCGGTAGGCTGATACGGGGTCGGTTTGTCCGTCCTCGTCCAGCCGCTGCATCGCAACAAAGGCTTCGTACTCCGCCTTTGTGGTGATGGGCCTGTCATTGTCATAATGATTGGTCAGGCCCATGCTGCGTACAAAGTCGTCCACGCTCTTTTTGGATGCTTCTTTGATCCTCCTTGACACTCTCTGTGTCTCGGTAGGTTCGACCGTCTCGGCAGGGGTTTCCTCTACTTCGGTCTCGGTTTCCTCTACTGCGGGAGAGGAATCGATATCTTCCACGATATCTTCATTAGCAGCAGTCATGATTTCTTCGTCCATAAAATCCTTTCTGTGGCGAGGTTCGGTTTGTTCCGTTTAGCAGCCACTTAAAATTGGTTATCCCTCTAAGGGGTTGGTCACATAGGTTGGGGTTCTGTTAGTGCATTGCGGATTCTTACACTCCAGTTGCAGCTTGATAAATGCCTTGGTCTCGGTATCAGGGGATTTGTCCCCGGTAAAGGACAGGTATTTCCCTGTGATCCGCATCTCTGCCTTACAGTTTGGGCACAACATTGTTACCGCCTCCTTTGTACTTGTCTAACGGGGTCGGGGCTTTCGGGACATCAGGTAACGGTACGCCACCTACTCCCGAAACGCTCTGCAGCCCCTCGATGTTTTCTTCGGGTACTCCGGGCATCCCAATCGGATTCGGCTGCGTCTCCCGCATCCGCTTAAACTTCTCCTTAAACGGTGCAACATTCGGATCAGACAATTCGATGTACTGGTCGATGGAAATGTCTCCTCGGTCGAGCATCTTGTCCAAGGTGGCCTGTGCCAGAACAGCAGAATACTCGGAGGAAGCGCCTACATCCACCTGCAGGTCGAAGTCGTACATCGCATAGTCAGTACCGGTAAATGCTCTGCCTGATACCTCGTCCCCCATCTCAATGACGATTTCCCGCTTGTCGGAGCAGTAGGTCTTGAAAAACTCCATCCAAATGCGGCCGATCTCTTTTACTGCGTGCCAGTATCTGCGCTGGATCTCGTTGACAGGGGTCTGCGCTTGGTTCTGCAAAGCGATGATTGCCGATGCTGCCATGTTTGCGCCCAAGGACTCGCCGGTCGTTACCTCGGTCGTGCCTGTCACTACGCGGGTCAGGTCGATCATGTCGTTGCTGACCTGCGTAGCAGCGGCCGAAAACGCAGGAGGCTGCAGGTATGAGATCCCACCGTTGGAGTAGTCGGTGACGATCTCCCCCGGCTCGTTTGTCAGCGGCTGCCTGATTGCGCCGGGCTTTGCCACGATCTTCGGGAAGCCCATCTGTTGGATTGCCAATGCTTGCATTCCGTACATAAAGTTGATGAGCTTTTGGTTGGGGATAAGCCCCTCGATCTCGCCGATGCCGTAAAAACAGGCTTTCCGCAGCTTCCAGTTGAGCGTCGCCACAGGGTACAGCTTGATGCGGACGGGGCTGCCCTGCGGGGTAAGCGGGACTGCTTTGCATATCTCCACGCTTCGGGTCGCTTTGTCAAATACGACCTCACCGTTCTTGCGGTAATACTTGGTCAACACCGTGACCTTTTCGTTTTCCTTGCCGTCCAGCTCGATTCTCTCGGCTTGATAGGTGCTTGCGTCCTCAAATTCATCGGGACAGATGTTTGCGACCTTTTCCGCAGGCAATCCCCTGTCCTTTGCCATCTTGCGTACAGCGCCCAATTTGAGCCGCTGGGCGATGATGAGGTAGTCCTGCTTCTGCACATCCCGGAGCTGCGGGTTGGCTACAAAGAAATTGAGAGCGTCCACGGTTTCCCCACGAAGCTCCCCTACATATTTGTCGCCTGTAACGCTGGTGTCCCAGTAAAAGTGCCATATGCCTGTGCCGTTGGTCGCTGCATCGTCACACGCCTCGTTGCACAGTTTGTCCATGTCGGCTCTGTCCCAGATCGTCCGTGCGTACTCGGTGCAGTTCTCGGCGGCGTCCTGATGCATTTGGTCAAGGATCTCGTCACCGCTGGCGCTGCCCTGTCTGTAGATAATGCTGACAGGCTGGTCCAACACGCTGGAGCGCTTGCTTCGGACGATCATGTCCACGATGTTAAGGACGGGTCTCGGCAGGTTTTTGGTGCGCTCGGTCGCTTGCGGCCACTGGTCTCCCTCCTTAAATCGCACAAAGGTCGGGAATTTGGTGCTAAAGCCCATCTTGTTGTGGTACGCCACACCCTCTCGGTATAGCGTCCACAGGGTTACATCACTCATATCAATCCTCCGGGCCGTTAAGCCACTCGTTGAATATCTTTGTTGCATATTGCTCCTGCGCCTTCGGATCGTCCCCTAATGCCCACAGGATCAATCGTTTGAGCCATCGTCTTACCATACCTGATACCCTCCTTGTTCTTCTGGCTGTCGCAGCTCCGGCGGCAGCTCAAACTTTGTGACCGGTGGCTGCCCTGCATACGGTCTGCCGCTACAGAAATACCTGATGGCATCCGGTGCGTGTGTCAGCTCGTGCGGCTCTGTTGCTACATCGTTAGGTTTATGGTCATCGTACTGTACCATCGGCAAACAGCGGATGACCTGCTTACAGTTGCGGAAAAACCGCAGCCCTGCGATCCTTGTCTTATCACCGGTTATGATATCTCTGCTGTCCCTCGGCTTGAGCCACTCGTGTACATCCTGCCAGCCGTTAATGCGGTCGTTGTCTACCTTGACCAGCGGGATGTCCTGCTCCATAAATATGTCTGCCACGCTGCGGCCTGTATCATTTCGCCTGTTCCACAGGTCGGGCGGCGCAAGCCATTGCTCGATCTTGTCATCGCCGTTTGCCTCCTTGATCCGCATGGCGGCATCGGAGGCGATCAGCCCTGACTCGTACACCTCTCGGTACACATAGCCGTTTCCATCTCCGTCAATGGCGATCCAGTAACCAGCCAACATATCAAGGCCGTAATCCATTGCAAAGTAGCGTCTCCACCAGTCGGGGATCTCGATGGGGTCCATCACATGGATATCGTCACGCCACTCGGCAAAATACTGTCCTGCAAACACATTCCAGTCGCCGTCCAGCCATGCCCGGCGCATATCCTCCGGCAGCGTCTCCAGCATCCGCACATATTCGGGATCCTTATCAACCAATACCGTGTTGTCGTATACCTTTGCAGGGATAAACTCGTAGTCTTCTGGGTTTTCCGCCGCCGTATAGTCCCGGTCGATAAACAGGCGCTTGACCCACGCATGACCGACTCCGCCTGGGTTGCAGGTCAAATACATCCGATGGGGGAAGTCGTTGGCACCACGGTTTGATGCAACAAGGTTGTTGTACATATATTCGGTAAACTGTGTCGCCTCGTCCAAAAACATGATGTCGTACTCTTGCCCCTGATACTGCAATACATCAGCCTCGGCGGCGCAGTATCCAAACCAGATACGACTGCCGTTTGGAAATATCATCGCCTTTTCCGAGTCCCGATAGGTTGCTATATCGGGTTCCAGTACCTTTCGCAGCTCCAACACATGGTTTCTCCACAGGTCGCCATATGTCCGGCGCAGGATCAGTATTTTGATACCGGCATAATTAACAGCAAGCATGGTGGCCTTTGCTCGCACCACCCAGCTCTTACCGCCGCCTCTGGCGCCGCCGTAGCATACTCTGCGCTTTCCCGACAACAAAAACTGCTCCTGCTTTGGATTTGGCGTGCCTAAATTGACCGTCATTTTGCATACTCCTTGCCACCACCCAGCACGATTTCAATTTTCGGGATCTCGCCGCCCAGATCAATCGGCTGATTGGCCTTGCCGTATACCCGATCAAGGACTGTTTCAGCACATCTTACCCTCGTCTCCGTCTTTTCCTCCGGATTGTTCAGCGTATCTATCAGCAGCTTAACTGCGGCAGGAGTAGCCGCTTTCAGCATTGCTTTGGCATCTTCGGGGATTTTCTTTCTCCCACTCGGATTCCCACTCTGCCCTTTTTTCCACGGGCGCAGGTTCTCTTTGCTCTTATCTGTGTTACCACTGGCCATCATCGGCCCTCCTTTCGTTCTCTTCCCACCCTATCCCTCCCGGTGTTTCCTATGCCGGGCATCCATTTGTGCAATGTGCTTTGTCTAACCCAAAAGTTTTGGTTGTGTTCCCGACTTTTTTCTATGCAGTTCATGGTATAATATCCATATAATGATTTATAGGGGGTCTTACCATGGAAAAGCGCTACATTGTAGTCGATATGCCGATCTCCGGCACAGGCGATAGCTGGACGGATGTCTATGGTACTGCCGAGGAAGCCAGCCGGGAAGCAAGGGGAGCATGGGAGCAGCTCTCCGAAGCAGACCGCAGGAACCGCCAAATCTTTGCCGCTGTCGTCTCCATCGATGACTTGGCTGACTACGCCGAGGATGACGGCAAAATCGACTGGGCCTGTTGGGAAAACTGCAATACCTTCCCCGGCGCATTTGATTCGCGCAAAATCTAAAACAAAAAAGAGCAGGCAGATGCTTGCTCTTTTTGTGTCCCCATGGAAAATGCCGAAGCCAAAACTGCGGGGAAAGTTTTAATAACAAGGAGGTTGTGAAAAGGAGAGAATGTGTGTTTGACCACACTGTTATTATACACTATGTTATGTCTAATTTTGTCCCGAATTTGTCCCAAGTTTTACAGCTCGGTCACGCCGTACCGGCAAATGGTATATCTCTTGATGGCCTCGTCCATCCTGCGGTACAGCTCCGACCTGCTGATGTGCAGCTCGTCACACAATCTATCGATGGCATTGTACTCACGCCGCATGACGGTTACCTCAAGTATCCTGCGCTGCTGGTCGGTCAGGATAGACAGTCCACGATCCATCTGCCGCACTTGCCACTTAACCAGTTCATGGTTGGCAGTTAGGTTATCCTTGTTGCAGATGGCGTTGATGATGCGTTCCTCGGCAGTCGAGCTGCCGCCCTGTACAGGTGTGGCATCCATTTTGGGTGACCTGATGCCCTCCATTCTGGCGGTCAGCGTATCGATCTCGTCCTGCAGACTGTCGATGGCAAGCAGCTTTTCATAATACCTGCCAAGCTCCCACTTACAGATCTTTTTGTAGTCTATCATGCATCTCCCTCCTCCATCGCCTCTTTTATGATTCCGGCGTTCTGCTGCACGATGTCCAGAATAATATCGCTCTGGATGTGGTGGGCAAAAATCGCCTTATCTTGTGTGTCTGCGTTCCAGTAACCGGTCATGGTGTCCAATTCGTCAATTGTTGCGACTATGCAGGCCGATCGAACATCATGTTCTGTCAAAGTTCTTATCGCATTTTCCAGCCAAGGCGCATAGGGCAGCTTTGTGATGTCTTCACTTTTCATCTTCTTTGTCCTCCCTCATTCCGGATTTGCAAAACCAATCCTCCGAGACATTGATTCTGTGTGTCTTGCAATATTCCCATCTATCAACGCCGTTATCTCCGGAATCGAAATATTCGCAGTCTTTGCATCTGACCACCGGCACCGCATCAACAGCTTCCTCCGCCAGCATCTTCATCCATTCACAATCGGAAGGCTCACAGCCCGTGCCCGGATACATTCTGTCGCAGATACTACAGATAATATCCACTGCAGTTTCATTTTTGATGTATGGATTAATCATAGACAGCCTCCTTTTCGTCCATCTTTGCACCGCAGCTTGGGCAGTATGTGTATGTAAACAGGTCTTTTACCGGGTTCCCTGTTTGTTCGATGTAGAAATCTTCGTTGCAAGCGGAACAGGTGTAATAAGTATCCAGCATCGGGTCTTCCCTCTCAATCCACCGCCCATGCACCACCGGCGCTACATCGGAAGCAGGAATGCCATTGATTGCATCCTCAAACTTCTCTCCCGATATATTAACATCCGGCGTATCGTAGTAGACCTCCGTAACTGCGTCTATCGCCGCTTCACGCTTAATGTATTCAGCCATTGTCAGTCCTCCTGTTCCATGCTTCGATTGCTTTTTCTTTGCTGGGTAGCCCAGATACTTTCATCTCCTTTGTGTGGAGGCCATCACCAGCCCTATATCTCCCACAACCGGCAGTCCACCCAAAGTCTGCTCTATCGTATGTATCGTACATATGGATAACGGTTGCAGCTCCACCGCACTCAGGGCAGCGTTTCAATTCAGCCATCCTTCATCGCCTCCAACGCTTTCTCCGCCTCCTCGCGGGTCAGGAATACGGTCTTACCAATGCTCGTTCCATCGTTACGCAAACGGTACGCACAATACCCATCCGGCCTACGATTACAAGTTGACATACACAAGTTGTCCTCGTCCGTGCACACCGTTCTGATGTCCGGGGCTTCAAGCTCCATTTCTCGTGGCACATTGTCTCGTCCGGTTACCCATAGTTTTTCGCCCACCTTGCACGGCAGCACCACCAGCCGACCGTCCTTGTCGGCCTCTGCCAGCTCCCGCAGGCGGGTATAACTGCAAATACTCTCCAAATCAGCAAGCCGCATCAGCTTCAGTGCGATCTCGTCTGCCTTATCTTTCGGCAGGACTTCCTCCGGCTCAAGCCCTGTGTCCTCGTAGGCGGATAGGCGGTCAAGCGCTTCCGCCCAATTCAGCCCAGTTGGCTGTGACACACTGCCGTCACTGTTGCGTATGGTCAGTCGTTCCATCACTCTACCTCCTGTCCCAGTTTAATTTCTCCGCTGCTCACAGTGGATGCCATATCGCACATGTGCTTAATTTCCTGTTCGTCAAGGCCTAATATATCTGGCTCCCCATCGCTGTTGATGCCTTCTTTCAAAAGCACAATGTCACCCAAAATAGGAATGCAATGCCTATCAACCCCGTACAAAAAACTGCCGAAAACGTTTATCGGGAGATTACGAAGCATCCCTTCTTCGTTGACTATCATGCAGTAAGGCTGCTCCAATCGCATCGGGTGCACGATTTCAATCCACCCTCCAACAGCATCGCCAATGCTCCGGTGTGCAGGCTCGGAAAACTCCTGCACCCACATCTCGTTCTTTGTTGTGATTACAATCCCTTTCATTGCTCCACCTCCTGCATCCAGAACTCTCGACGGCAATCAGAGCATATCCGGTTTGAACAATTTCCGTATCTATCCCGGCAATCAGCAGAAATGAGTTTTGGGCATAGCATCAAGCGCCCACATTTGTCAATTTCCGCCCCAGGCCACTGCTCCAAAAACACGCTCTGCCGCGTCTTGCGCGGGTGCGCGGCTGACCATTCCGAAACCATAGCAATCTGCACCGTAGCGTCCAGCGTTGACGCATTACCAACTGCGCAACATAGCTCATTAAAAGCGGGGCACCCATTACATCCGGCACTAAAACTCATACACATTCGGTTGCGTTCCTTAATAAACTTAACAGCATCCACGTTATCCCTCCTTTTATTTTTGGAACAGTGCCAAAATGTCGTTGTAAACTTGGGTTACCACATCTTTTGCAGCGTCTACTGCATCGTAGGTCACATTCTTTGCTACCGTCATCTTCGTCAGCGTGTCAGAAGACGGAACAAGTATGAACCCCAAAATGGACACAACAAGCGTAATCAATACGACTATTAAAAGTTTTTTGTTTATGTCCGTCTTTGGCTCCGCCATCGCATATGAAACACCAAGCCAAGCCACGGCAATGCAAGAAGCGCCAACGACTGCAAAGAAGATCCTAATCGCATCGGCCACCCCAATAAAATAAAACATCCACGGGTTAATTACAGGTTCCATCAGTTTATCCCTCCAAAGTTCTCAAGATAATAATTCTTTCCGTCCTGCCAGCCTTTGTAGTAGGCAGCTTGTTCCCGCTTCGCAGCTTCTTCGGCGGTTACTTCCGCCTGTGCCACCGCCATTTGTGCCTCGATCTGTAACTGCCCCATTGTCCAAAACAGGATTGCGCAGCAGGCAATTATGGCAATTGCAGCTATCCAGTTTTTCAAACTTCCTCCCTCCCGAATCCAAAGAATTTTGTTATCTGCGGAATTGTTTCAAGCAAAATTCCGTCTACCGTTATCATCGCAGCATATCCCTGTCCGAGCCAGCCCTTGTGCCAGATCTCCCGTGCATCGTAGTAGTCTACATTTTCCCTGCTCTCGGAGACCTTTCCGCAGATGCGTATTTCGATGTCGATCTTTCCGGATCTTCGCTTTAGCCAATTCTGCGGCTTCTTGTGCTTCCCGGAGGCAACCGCTTTTTGATAGCACGGGGTCGAGCAATACTTTGCTGTCGCTCTTCCGAGAAATTCTTTCCCGCAGTATTCGCATGTCTTTTTTTCCGAATACTTCCTTGCGCTCCGTTTTGCGCATTCACTCGCCGCCTTTTTCCTGCATTGTTCGCAGTAAACCGTTTTCGGGTGGGAGCTGTTGACCGGCTTCCCGCACATCTTGCACGGTCTCTGCTTGTCCCTCTTGATTCCCCACCTGTACAGCATATCCGCCACAGTCCTGACGCTTGTATCAAGGACATCTGCGATTTCCGCATTTGTATTGCCGTCTGCGACAAGCTGTTTCACCAACTCCATGCGCTCCTTGTTAAAACAGCCGTTTCCGCTTTTCAAACAGCTTTTACTCGATGGCATCGTACTTTACCTCCTTTTTCTCCTTTCGCTTTCCTGCGGCATTCTTGATGGCTGTGGTGATGCGCAGCCACCTTTCTGCAAATTCCGCTTCCTCCGCTAATGTCATATGCGGTTTTTTCTCATCTTCTGTCACGGCTTAGCCTCCTCTATGTCAATTTCTGTCCTTGGGTTCTTTGGGTCATATGCCCCACGCAGCCGCAGTTCTACATTGTCAAAGCTGTCGTCTGCGATAACGCCTCGGTCGGTCAGGCCATCCATCAGCATCTTGCCGTTGTAGTTGTCGGGGTCGTGCCGATGGCGTGTTGGAAAGTAGTAGGTGATGGTCACTATGGCCTTGTCCATCGGCTTTTGCTTTTTGCAGTATGCTCGCATCAGGCAAATCCATCTCTGCTTTTCTGCTCGATACTCCCAGCCGTTCAGCCTTCCTGCGTACTTGTTCAGCGATGGCGGAATTTCGGGGATCGTGATTTTCATGATTCCTCCGGGAACCTTAACTTCGTTACAGCTATCGGGAATTTCTCGATCTCGCTTGCCCATCTTGCCGTTCCTTTCCCATGGATGCTTTCCCAGCACAGCGGGAATCCTCCTATTCCGTCAAACAAACTGCCAAGCGTCGCTCCGCCCGGCAAATGTTCTGACATCCGGCAGAACATCCAGTACCAGAACGGAAGTGCAATAGAATTTCCAAGTGCCTTGTACCTCGGAGAGTCTGCCTGTTTGTGCGTTCTTCCGTCATCATCTACCCGCTCTCCGATATCTGTCCATCCGTCTGGAAACCCTTGTAACCGTTCGCACTCCACCGGGGTAAACCTCCGTGCATAACCGTTTGCCACAATGTTTTCGGACCCGCCCCCGTATTCTCCTCCGCTTGCCCGAAGCGTTGCTCCAATCTCTGACTTGCTGTAATCTCCATACCCATTCATTCGAAATGTAGGAGAAGATATGCCTGCAAGGGCAACAACAGCGTGTAGCTTACATCCTCCTTGTCCTTTCCCGTGGCAGGTTGCATCACGGTCTACAATGTTTCCTTGCAACACGAAGATTGTCTGGTCGTTATTTTGTATTAGTGAACCGCACCGCTCTGTTTGGACTAACGGGCCTTTTCCTCCGCCGCTGCATCCTGCACGCATCCTGACTGCAAAAGCAGTACATTTTTGAGTGCCGGTGGCAGGTCTTTTCCTCTTCTGCTCGCCCGTTTCAACAGCCCCCGGCAAGCCTTTGCGCTCAAATAGTATTTCTCCTGCGGATTGTCCTCCAAAATCTGCGACAACCGAGATTCTGCGGCGGGACTGGGGGACTCCCTAGTATTGAGCATCATGAGTTCTCCAAGCGACAGACCACCCATCACCGTCAATGGCTCCTGCCTTTGTCCATTTCCCCTCAAATCGAGGTACAGAAACGGTCGGCTCTGCGATGTGGATAATTTCCTCCAACACGGCTTGGAAATCTCCCCCTCCGTTGCTGCTGTAGGCACCGGGTACATTTTCCCAAACGAGAAACCGAGGTCTGACCATGTCACCTGCTCTGCCATTTCTCCTGTCACGCTCTCTCATCTCCTTTACGATTCTGACCTGTTCCATGAAAAGTCCGCTTCTTTCACCGGCAAGCCCTGCTCGCTTCCCTGCGATGGAAAGGTCTTGGCACGGGCTTCCGCCTGTAATACAGTCAACAGGTTCGATCTCTGCTCCGTTTATCTTGCAGATATCTCCCAAGTGTTTCATGCATTCTCCTCCATCTCCTATCGCATCGTTGCGTTTCCGTCCATCAACCGCGCTGCTTCTTCAAGGTCAAAACTCGGCTTATCCTCTTTCTGAACCTCAGCAGATTTAAGCTTGTAAACATCTTGCCAACAATGCTTAACGCTCTGGTCAAGGATCAGGGCCTTTGTCGCGTCATCTCCCGGCGCAAGCCGCTCCAACTCGTTTAGGATCATCTTCGCCGCCCGATCAGTGAGCGGCTTTTTGATCTTCTTGCGCATCTCACAAAAGCCATTCCAGCTTTCCAACAATCCTGCCGATACCTCCACACGGCCCCTTGGGGGGGTAAGGGGGGGATTACTTCCGGAGGAAGTATTTCTTTCTCCTTCTCCTTCTCCTTTTCCTTTTCCTTGGGGGGCGTTCGGTACCGTTCGGGGGCGTTCGGTACCGTTCGGTACCGATTGGTGGCATTCGGTGGCGTTCGCTTTTGTGCCGTTTTCGCGGTTCGTCCTACATCTCTCTGCGTACTTTTCGTTATCTCTGTCGATTTGCTCGCAGATAAAGTCAAAAGCGATTCCTTCTCTGCCCTGAAGATTGATAAGCTGCTCTCCAGCACTGTATTGAAGCAGCGCCTTAAAGAGCCTCCCGCACTCTGCGTCAGATAGGTTTCGTATGGACTTCAGATAACTGTGGTACGCGCAGAAGTATTCCTTCGCCATTCCTCCTCACCTCCCGTCAGAAAGGGAGGTCGTTCTCGTCCTCGACTTGTTCAAACCCGCCGTTTTTGCTCTCTGCGGGCTTTTCAGATGCGTTGGTGGTATTCTTGCTGCCGCCAAACAGAACCTCCTCTGCGATGATTTCTGTGGCTGTACGCTTGTTGCCGTCCTTGTCCTCATAGGTGCGGACTTCGATGTGGCCTACAATGGTGATAAGGTCGCCCTTGCCGAACCACTGGTTCACGAATTCGGCGGTCTTGCCCCATGCTACGATGGGGATGAAATCGGTCTTTTCTCGGTCACGGTTGCGGTCTACGGCGATGGTAAAGCTGCATACATTCTTACCGCTGTTGGTCTGCTTCAGTTCGGGGGCTTTCGTCAGCCGCCCATTAAGGATCGCTTTGTTCAGCATTCTGTCTCCTCCAAATAGTTCGTGTAGAATTCCTCCCGGAACATCGGGATCGTAAAATCGTAGTTGTCGATACAGGCTTGCTCACCAAGCCGGTGCAGCCAATCCATCACCTCGGCACAGCT
>ERZ1463036.25-NODE-25-length-37161-cov-8.887619_pt1 | contig 37161 bp, 23 predicted proteins | sample MGYA00564485_ERZ1463036 | MGnify/ENA primary metagenome ERZ1463036 (study PRJEB39244, sample SAMEA3635127) | Helicobacter pylori | study: EMG produced TPA metagenomics assembly of PRJEB11511 data set (Assembly of a 5300-year-old Helicobacter pylori... | reverse complement strand
TCTACACACCTAGGACACTCTTTCCCTACACGACGCTCTTCCGATCTGTCTTGTATCCACTTGATGTATAGCTGCGTCAGGGTCGAACCGCCCCATTGTCTTGCTTTCAGAATTACCACCCTGATGGCTGCTCCACTGGTGCGCAAATCTTCGAATATTTTCAGAAGCTTTCGCTGTGGATAGTTCAGCTTGAAGGGCACCATGTTTCCCGTTATCTTGTCCTCTATCTTGTCTGTGGCGTAAAGAGCGAACTCTGGGTCCTCACGAAACCTCACCTTCATAATCTCAAAGGTCAGTATCATGATGAGCTGCTTGGTATATCTGCTGCCTTCATCATAGTCTCGCCTCCACACACGGATGATAAATTCCCTAAGACTTCCCAACTGTCTCAGCTGTCTGTATAGCAGTGTGCGCATACACTCCTTCGGAACCCACATCTTCTTGATCATGAAATCCGAAAGCTCCAGCACCTCCCTATGCTCAAAGTCATAGCAGTTCTCGCCAGTCCATGGGTCATACGTGCCGTAGATTTCTTCATATCTCCGTCTGTTCTCCCTTACCAGTTCGTCTATCTCTGTCTCTTTAACTATCGCCATCTGCTAATGATTGTAGTTCCTCAAAGTCAGCGTCCTTTATCTCGGGCACCTTCGACACGTCTATCTCATTATTCTCTCCCACTTTGGTCATACTCAGCGCTGCCAACTGTTTAAAGTCCTCGTCCAGTCCGTGCGTCACACTCACCTCGCTCTGCTTTGGTATCATGTGCTTCATCAGGTCTTTGTATATGGTTGCGTATGTCTTTGGGTCATACTCGGCCAACTGGTTCATGCAGTCCTCAAACTTCTCTTGATGACGGGCAAGGAAGTCTCTCAAGAACTCCTTTTGGGCGCTCTTCGTGGCGGGCAGTATACGCTTGGCTTTCTCGCGCTTCTCTGCCATCACCTCCCTCACCGTCTTTATATCGCTGTAGTCCTCCATGTTCTCTAAAATGGTTTATAGGGTTTATGCACACTGCCGGGTTTCGTAGCATTCGATGCGTCCAGTATGTCTAATTCTGCATCTTCTACCTCTGCTGCCTTGTCTGCCGTCAGCGGATCCTTGCTCGTCAATGTCAGTTTGAAATATTCATACAGCGCCCCTGCCGCTATATAGTTATGTATGGCCTGCACCAAGGAGTCATACCTTGTATCATCCCAGTAGTCTGGCATCCTTAGCCATATCTCCTGTTCGTCCCACTCCTTGATAGCATTGTCTCTTACCACCCCCTCCTTTTTCATCAGATAGGCACTCAGCAACCCTTCTGCCTTTTTCATGTACTTGTCAAACCATCGATAGAACAAAGGACGCTCATGGTCGTTCTCGCTTGTTGGCAGGGTGTCTGCCTGTGCATTATTGGTACTTCTGCGGCTTCTGCTCAGTAGATTTGTCGTCGCATCTATGTCATACCAAAGCTGATTAGCATACACAAATATATGCTTGTCTGTATGGTAGCGGACCGCCATAGGCTGCTTCGGCGCAAAGGGGTTGGGCGTTGCTTCCCATCCCCTTTCTCTGTCATGGTGCATGGGGTGTAATGTATTGAATTCCATATTACTCCTCCTTTGTTACGGTTATCTCTATTTCCCTCTTTAGATTGTCGCTATGTCGGGAGAAAATGGTTACTATTGCTACGCCGGTATTTACAGGCACAAGACAGAAAGCATGAGGCTCAACGCTTCTTTGTATTTCAAGAATACTTGGTTCGCTGCTTCTGGCTTCAATATCATCTACAGCACTATCATCAATAGAATAGGATAGGGTAGTCTCTTTATTGTCAAGTTCGATAGTTACTCCGCCTCCATTATCACTTCCATCCACCTTGGCTGTCAGGGTCTTGGTGTATGGCACAGTTGGAACCACTGGGCCGCTCAGTACAAAGCATCTGCGAATATTCTGTTCGTCAAATGTCAATGACTGCAAGTAAGGTTCAGCCTGTTTGAGGTTGGTAGTTTTTAACCACCACTGGTATATCATATAGTCTTCCACATACTTTGCCACTAATCTTGCCAAAGTATCAGAGAGTGTTCCGTTGCATCTGCGTGATACGACAATAACAAACTCTACTATATCATCATCCTTGTCATTGTAGTAAATAACATTATCGCCTGATGTCTGAGCGTTTGGAGCCAGATAGTCTGCCAATATAACCTTTGTTATCTCCAATGCAGATTGGAAATCATGCGTTAACGTATTTTCGTGTACTGCCTCGTCACCAGCAGCTTCGTTAAAGCTCATCTTGATGGCTCTATCATCCGTAGCCCCATCTATCTTGGCCTTTAGGTAGGTTGCCCTCTTTACCTCGTCAACTACTACCGATTTGATAATTTGAAATTTTAATATCATATCTTTCCTTATTTAATGGTTTCTAACTGCGGGTCACTCTCCATGGATCCTGTCATATCTTTCAGCGTTTTAGCTCCAGCCGAAGGAGCCTCTTTGTCGAACACAAGTTTTATTGCATCTTTTAGGAGCATATCTGCTTCGTCCGAATATACTTTTCCTTGCTCTGTACCGCTCAAAGCCAGCACCATATAGGTTGTATATGCCCTCACATATCCCCAAAAACAACTCTCGAAAGCATTCTTGTGCCCTTCATTCAACCTGCTAACATTGAATGTGACTGATGCAGGAAGCGAAGAATCAATGTAGGTTTTTACAACAGGCGCCAGCTCTCCCGCAAAACTACGAACTGCTGATTCTATGTATTGTCTTATCACCGTTTTTTCTACAGCAGATAGTGTAGTGCTTCCAAACAGAGAATCACCATTCTTATCTTTCTGCCTCTTTGCGATAACAGAAACTTGTTTCATTACATCGCTTTCGATGGAATCCATGCTGATTGTTATCAATTTCGTTTCCTCTGCCATAGTCTTTATGCTGCTTCCCTGTTAAATCCTAATGCACCCTGAACCATATTTACTGCGTTCTGATCGGCGCCCTGAACAATTCCATTTTCAACCTGTCCGCCGCCTTGCTGTGAGGCCATCTGCTGTTGCTGCTGATACATCTGTTCAAGCTGCGCCTGTTGCTCCTGAACACTCGCAAGCAGTTTGTCGGCAAATGGCGCATTGATGTTCTGCAGGTACTGCACCACGTTAATAGCTCCAATCGAAAGTAACTGGTCCAGTTTGTCGTTTATCTGAGACTGATATGTGGTAGAGGCGGCTGCATTCTTAATACTTATCTTGAAGTGTACGTCCCTTGCCGTATATCGGTCGTAGGCCATTGCGCTGTTGTTGTCTTTGTTTAGTATCTTCCTCCCGTTCTCGTAGAACTGCTGTATTGTCATACATTTCTTGGTGGCAAGTTTCTCTGCGAAAACGTCCATGTCCGACAGGATAGAGTACAGAGAGGTCGTGGCGTTTTGTGTCTCCTGGGCATATCTTGATGCAGATGTTCCTGCAGATGGAGTCTTGCCCTGTAGTGCTCCACTCACGTTCGACACTTCATGTATCAGATTAAGCTCTATCTGCAGCAGCTCGTTGGTGCCTATATTGACAGCGTTCGATGTAATGATGTCAGGCTTCACTTGTGGCATATTGGGCCTTGGTGTGTAGAAGCACAGTCCGTCATATTCTACAATCTCTTCGGCAAACTCTGCTGGGCTCTTGCCGCCAAGCACGGTGGTTGGTATCATCCATACACCCTTCGAACTGCTTCTTATCGCCATATCGTTCATTACTATCAGGCGGTTGATATATCTCTGTTGGTCTATTACGTTCGCAAGGAATGGGTGTATTTTCCCGTTGATGTAAGGAAATAGCTTGACCGTGAATGGATGGCTCTTGTAGTCGTAGGGTGTTTCTCCTTTACATAGTACGGTTCCGTCTGGCGCCATATAGGTATAGTACCAGTATTTGTCGGCCACCTCTTCTGACGTGATGTAGGCCCTATCGTCTTCTGGCACACCCATGTCGTCATACATCTTCTTACGCTTAATGTTGTCCGCTCTCAGCTTCTCTATCATGGCGGTATCGTCCAAGTCCACCTTGAAATACGAGCTATTGGCATTCGTAGATATAGGATCAAAACATTGCAGACGCATTTTTGTTTCAGTGGTCCACACTTCTATCACTCTTACGTAGTGGTTCGACTTGTTGGTGTGGTCGAAACTTATGTTACAAAGGTTCTTCTCCTCGTTGAACTCGTAACCCATTTCATCATCACTCACGTCTTGTATGAAAAAGATACTGTCAAGGTCATCTATCGTCAGTCCGAACTCAGGCCGTGCGAACTTCTGATATAAGTCTTCCCTGCTCACGTCATGTAGGCAACCTATCAGGCTAATGTCTTCGTGTCTCGGATCGCTTCCACACTCGAAGAACATATGGTCAGGCTCCATTAGATCTGTCCATGCGTCAGGAAGATCAAGTTGCTTCGACTCCCAGCCTTCCCTTGCATACATCTGTCCGCCTATCACATAGTCCTTGATAGCATGGTTCAGCAGGTCTTGCATATATGTTGATTGCCAGTTACACTGTAGCGTGGCACTCATCATGTCGCTGATGGCTCTTGAATCGCTGTCTCGGGCAAAACACACAGGTTCTGTTCCTTGCTTTGCATACAGGCCTCCTATTGACTCCAATATGCTCGCCATCACATTGTTGCTCATTGGTGTAGTGTTCTTCCGTTCCATATACTCACGCTCTGTCATATAGACGTAAGCGCCATGGTCCCACACCTTAATGACGTCTCCCCACTGATCTCCCATGCAGTATCTCATAGCTCTCGCTCTCGTCTCTCTCACTCCGCTCAAGCTATTCCAGGCACTTCTGCACCGCTGTAACAGCTCTATGTCGTTGTTATGCGCTTGCCTCGAAGCTCGGCTACTTACCGAACTGTACAGCTTCCTGCTTGGCATTACCTTGCTGAGGGTCAATATACTTGATTTTGTCATTTTTATATACAGATTCTTGTTGTTTTAGCGCAAAAATAAGAATTGTATATCCTCTCTTTGCTCATTGTTCCCTTTTCTGTTTTGCCCTTGGTTACTAAAGGGAAACCAAGCTTTTTTTTTCGTGATATTTGCAAAAATATTTTTTACATAAATAGTTTAAAAATGACAAAAGAAGAACAAGCGAAAATGATGAAAGCAGAAGATTCTCAAAATGCTTTTTCTGCCGATATGGGGCAAGATGCTCCTGGCGATGGCGAGCGTCCCAATCGCACCGCTTTCTCCAAACGTTTCTCTAAGCGTCATTCCGACATCGACTTCGAGGACAAGGAGGCTCGCTATGGTGCCATGAATGATGATGCCGATATGCTCTTCAAGTACGAGGAAAGCGGAAAAGCTCTTTCCAAAATGCTCGACAGCAACAAGTGGCTGGCGGCTATGGTGCTCGACTCTACACGGAAGAATATGCATCCTTTCGAGTGGATGGCTTCGCAGGGTATCGACATCAAGGCGGCACTCGAAGATGAGGAGCTGGGAAAGAAGGTGGCTACTCAGATTACCAAGTTTCAGGAAAAGGTAGCCGAACAGGAGAAGCACTCGCAGCAGCTCGATGACAATCTCCGAAAGTCTTACGAAACGTTACAGGGATTAGGACTCTCTGACGAGGAAACCAATGAGCTGTGGGGCAAAGTGTTTGGCGTTATACAGGATGCCGAAGATGGCAATATCTCTGCCGAAACATGGAAGCTCTTTAAGAACGCATACAGCTACGATGCTGACATTTCTTCGGCTCGCGAGGAAGCTGCCATGCAGGCTCGTAACGAGAAGATCCAGAACAAGGTGCGCTCCTCTAAGACAGAGGGAGGTATGCCTCCTTCTCTTGCCAATGCCGGAAGCGGAAACGAACCTGCTAAGGCCATAAAGCGAGAGAGTTTCTTCGATGGCATCAGAAGCAATTAACCGATAACGATTTTTAAATAGTATATAACATGAAGAAAGTAATGAATTATTTTTCCTTTCAGTCCGTCTTAAAGATGGTGCTGATGTTACTCGCAGTTGCAACGGGTGGAGGTGTTCTCGCTATAGCTGACAACGTTGAGCCTCAGATTGGAAACGAGGGAGTTGAACCCGCATCTAAGGAAACGGTTGAGGCGAAAGAGCCAGTCAATCCTGATACTAACGACCGATTGAGTCCAGGCGGTAAGAAGGATGGACAGGACCTAACAGGATCTCAGGCTTCATCCACTCAGCTTCGCGAAGGTGGTCTGCTCGACAAGGAGTGGGACTCCGAGATTGTCAAGTTCTATCCTTTCAAGACTCCTATCCTCTCTATCGTTCGCCGGATGGCAAAGACCGTCAATATCAAGAACTGGTCTGTCTCTCACCAGCGTGTGGGTGGCGAGACTCTTGATGGTCAGGTTACTCAGAAGATTGTAGCTGGCGATACAGTAGAAATCAACTCTACCAACTTCTCCGGCTCTATCCGTCCTTTCTACAAAGGTACCACTGTCATCGTGTCGGGTGTCCCTGGTTACAAGGAAGGTTCTAAGACTAAGACCGAGGGCACACTCATGCTCTACGTCATTGAGGCTAACGGCAAGAAGGCTGTCATGCAGGCCGTTAATGGTATTCCTAAGAACGAGGGCGATACGCGCGAAAACCTCGATAACATGACTTGTCCTGAAATCCCGGTAGGCACTACTCTGCTCGCTGCTTCTTCTGCGGCTTCCGAGTCTCAGCTTACCATTACCCCAGAGAACTTCCAGCCTCGCGAGAAGTCTGTCTATGTACAGAAGAAGTTGCTCAACATCGTCTTTACTGACGACTACGAAAAGGTAAAGAAGGAGCAGCCTATCACGGTGGCAGACCTCAAGACCGATGCTATCATCAAGTATAATCTCCGTGCTGAGCGCACGTACCTGATGGGTATTAAGTCTCGTTTCAAGGCTGAGACTGGCGATGGCCAGATTGAAGATGTATACACCTCCGAGGGCATCATCAACCAGCTTACCAACACTTATGCCATTGGTGACGAGTACACTCTCTCCGACCTGATTGCTATCTCAAAGTTGCAGTTCACAGAGTTCTCTGAGAACGACCGCTGCTTTGCTTTCTGTGGCAAGAATGCAATCGAGAGACTTGAGAATATCAAGCTTGAGGGCAGCCATCAGAACGACTTCATCAACCACAATGAGTTCGATTTGTCGTTCAAGCGATTCAAGGACACATTCGGATCTCTCGACTTTATCTGGGCTCAGACACTCGATCTTATGGGCATGTCTGACTTCATGGTCATCTTCGACCCTAAGGCTTCACGTCGTTACGTCAAGATTGGTAAGCGCGAGCAGACCAACGATATGTCCAAGGGTGGCGGCGAGGTCCGTGACGCAAAGCGATGGATTCACCAAGAGGCAGACTCTGTTGCTCTCCGTGGTTACAACTCTATCCTTGTCGGCCCTGCAAGCAAGATCAACAAGATTGCTACCGAGTCTTTGGGCGCAATCATCTCTGCTGCAGAGCTTCCTGCTACTCCTGCAAAGGGTATGAAGGTGGCTCTTACTAAGGACTATGTCAATGGTGAGACAACCTACGAGGCTGGTACTGTCTATTACTACGATGGTTCAGCTTGGTCTGTATACGCAGGTCAGGACGTAGCTGCGTAACGTGAGCTCTTTTTCATTTCAAACAACATATATTTACTCATTCTGGGGGCGGGTGCGGTAAGCCTCGCCCCCTTTTTAAATTCTAAAGAAATATGATTAAAACATACAAGGCGAGAGTCAGCAATAATAATGTAAGTTATCTGCTTGAAGGAAAGCAGGGCAACAAGGTACGATACAACTTCACTAACGGCAATGTGGTTATCAACAAGTATCCGTCACTGACACTTCGCAACAGATACTGCCAGGATCTCCTGGAATCCAACCCTCTTTTTCTTAACAACACCATCATTCTCGAGCACTCCGAGGAGGAATACCCGGGCGAGCAGGCTGCTCTTGATAAGGAGAAGCAAGAGTCTGAACAGGTGCATGATGACGTTCAGACGGAAGTGGAGGCTTCCGCAAAAGAAGTCTATGAGGCTGAGCCCGAGCAAGGGAAAGAGCGGGTAATGGGTGTTGTTTCTACTGCAGACGTTATCGAGTATGTCAACAAGCGCTTCGGAAAGGAATATCGCAATCTGTCAAGCGCCATGAAGCAGGCATCAAAGTACAACATTATCTTCCCCGACTTCAAGCCATAATCCGCTATATATAAATATAATGAAAGTAGATGAAATCATAAAACAGGTCCGATGGTGTATTGACGAGGAAACTTCTGGTACAGCTTATCTCGCAGACGATAAAGATGACGTGTATATGGAGAATATTATCCGTGCCAAGATTCCAGATGCTTTGCATTGGATCGCCATTACAGCTTCTGCATCTTCGGTACTTTCCTCATCTTCTTCTGCGCAGAAGAATGTTTCTTCCGATGTGGCATCTATCACCACCACTATGACGGTTACCTCCTTTGAAGAACATGAGGATATAGGCGTTATCACAATGCCCTCGTCTGTCTCTGTGTTCAATATCAACCGTGTGCGTGGCAATGGGTGGCACAAGGCTGTCATTCCTGTAGAGGACACCTCTGATGAGGCACTGATGATGTTTGATGACACTTCCAAGGGAACCATCGACCGGCCACAAGCTGCCATCATGCGCGTTAAGCCACTGCAGGTCTTGGTGCAGCCTATGCCTTCCGATGGAACGATTTCCGTATCTTATGTAGGCGTGCCTACAGACGTGACAAAGAGCAGTGATGATGGTTCCGACTCTGTTGAAATCTCCGACAACTTCCGTGGTGCTTTCATCTACTATCTTGCCTTCTTACTTCTTTCTGCCTATGATGATTCTAAGGCTAATCAAATGTATTCTATTGCTCTGCAGCAACTGGGTGCTAACCAAACTAAATAAGATGGAAAAGGTAGCTACTTCATACAGCAACGAAGAAAATGCTTGGGTTTCAGAAGTGCTAAGCGTTCATCGTAATGTGTATCTGACTATCAATCTTACCACTCCGGGCAAGGTTGTTATCAGGCAAAATTGCGGTGATGATAAATGGTATCGAGTTCCGATAAAGAGACACAAGGATAATAAATCTTTCTGTTTCAGAATCCGCATACCATCCTCTCAATTCAAAATTAAGATATTTACATCAACTCAACCAAAAGAAATTTGTTATGCCTACATTTAGAGAAGATATTAGGTTGGGAACGAAAGTTCCTCAAATGAAAACGGAAGATTACGAGGACAGGTCTGTAACAACCGAAAAGTTAGCGGACGAAGCTATTACTTCCGAAAAACTTGGAACAGGTGCGGTTCTGAGAGATAATATCCAGGATGGTGCTGTTGGTACTGACGAGATAGCGAACGATTCCGTAACAACCGAAAAGCTCCATGACGAAGCAGTCACGGAAAGAAAACTGGCAGAACACGCAGTTACTTCAAGTATCCTTGGAAATGGTGCAGTAGAAAGAATCAATATCCAAGAAGGAGCTGTTGGCTCTAATGAAATTGAGAACAATGCCATCACTATCGAAAAGATTGCTCAGGCTGTTTGGGATAAACTCAAAAATGAGTATCTTAGGAGAGATGGCAGCAATTTTATGCAAAGTGACCTGGGTTTAAATAACCATAATATCACAGGCGTTAAGGAAATCAGAAACATCGATGCTCTTCCTATTGTTATAGCCTTTAATAAAGATGGCTACGACATTAAGTTAGAAAAATGGGAAACAAGTGGAGGAGATGACGACCAATACCCTCGTTCTCTTGGTGGTTTTGATGGTGGAGAATTTGAAGTTCCATTAGGTATTACCGCAGTAGGATTTAAAACTCATAACCGCTCTGTGTTAGGCCTGTTAAACAACAATAGCGAAGTTATTACAGCAATGACAGACTCTGATATTGATAGTTGTATTGCAAGTGTATTTGGATAAAAAAATATTAGCACATGGAAAAATATTTAGATAAAAATAGTGTCTTGAGACTCTTGCAGGGAATCAAAACACAGATAGACAAGTCGAAGACAAGTGTCCTTGATACTAAGGGTGTGGCAAATGGTATTGCCTCTCTTGATGAAAATGGCAACGTCCCTTTATCCCAGTTAGGTAATGTTGATACTGATATACACGAAATAGCTCTTGAACTTCCTACACAACTGACAGAAAAACAAAGTAAGCATATATTTTTGGTTCCAAGAGGTGTTGATGAAAAGACTAATAAGAATATATATAAAGAGTATATATTTACTGGTAGTGATATTACAAATGTCAAAGATACTGATTGGGAACAATTAGGAGAATTTACCACGAGTGTGGATTTAAAGGATTACTCTAAAAAGAGTGAGACTATTTCTGACATTCGTTTTACTAATATGGATGTAGATGATAACTGGGATACTGCCACGATTCTTAATAATCTGCTATTTGAGTTTGCAGATGGCAAACAGAAAGTAATTAGAATTCCATTAGCTTCTGGCCCTTATTACGGCTCAGTCCATCAATCACCAGGTCAACCTGGCTTTATGTCGGGAGAAGACAAAGCAAAACTTGACAAGATAGACCTCAATGCCCTTACTGCATCTATCAACGCTGCAAATACTGCTGCCGATAACACAAATAAAGCTATCCAAGCAGCAGAGACTGCAACGACAGGCGCAGAAACTTGCAATGTGGAGCTGTCAGGCTCAACAATATCTGTGACAAACAGACACGGAGAAACCAAGTCGGTAGATGTTATCAACACTGATGAGGAAGTAACCGTTACCATTACCTCTTCTGTTGACTCTATCAACGTGGCAGGTATTAAGATTAATGTATTCTTGAACAACGGCAAAACTCCTCAGAGCTATACCACCAACGCAGAGGGCAAGGCTACATTCACCATCGATCGAGGAAACTATTATCAAGTTGTGTTCCCTGAGTACGGCAATGCGCAGCCTATTGCTCCTCAAGGATATACGGCAGTATTAGGCAGTCGTAGTATCAATGCTGAATACATGCCTTACAATGAAGATACATCAGAAAAGGTTATCGTGAATGTGCAGAAATGTGGCAACGATAATGAGTGTGTGGCTTGGGAAGGTATGCCTGTAACTATCACTTTCGACGGAAAGGACAGCGTGGTAAACACAGACAGCAATGGACAGGCGTTAGCGTTTGTACCTTTCGGTAAGGAATACACCATAAAGGTGGAAGATAGGGAAGGATATAATGTGAGCTATAATCGCAATGTGAGGACTTTTAAGGCTGAACTGCCACAGCGAATAGTAGCTTACAAGCTCTATCTGTTCAGGGCTGGTGTCTTTATCCTTGATGCAAACCGCAATGAGTACTATCTCGAAGAATGGGTAGCGGCAGGGAGAAATGCTGATGATGCCGTAGCTATCAAGATAGCAGATGCGAATCTTGCGATAAACAACGGCGCATTCTGCATCAAGACGGCAGACATGAAGAATACTGCACAGATACAGAGGCTGCCTTGGTGTACGCAGAATGTGCTGTTCAATTCTATCGCATCGAATGGTAACAACGTAAGCGACGAGAACTTCTACAGGGGCAATACTTTGTCCTACCTTGTGCGCCAAGAGGCACAGGAGCGCAGTCTGTCAGTTCCTGCCTTCGATTACGCATATAGCACGACGCTTACATTAGGAGGAGAAGAACTGCGTGGATTTATCATGTCGGCAGGACAGGAATTAGTACACGTGGCAAACCTGGAATCATCTATCAGGGAAATTCTTACGGCACTATTTGGCGCAGACACTGCTGACGCCTATGTGACTTACGTCAAGAAGACCTTAAGATGGACTTCTTCGCAGTATGGTGCCCCGAATGCTTGGTATTGCGCGTCTGAGCTGGGCAACGGCGGCAAGTACCGCGGCTACGCTGTTCTGCCCGTCTACGCTTGCTGACCTCTTTGACTCTTCCTCTCTTTATCTCTTTGTGAGCACAGGGAGAGGATAGCAGTAAGGAGGAGATGTAGGCATAGAGATAATAAACATAAAGTATAACAATCGTATTTCTTTCAAAAAAGCATGGCATATACGGAGACTTTGCAGATATATAAAGACACCTTCGACCTATGTAAGCTATTGCTTATGTATAGCAAGAACGTCAGTCGTATCATTCGATACGGCTCTTACGAGGAAGCTATCAGCAAGGCTTGCACAGCTCTTGACCTAATACGCAGGATAAACGAGAGCTGGGATGGCAGAGAGGAAAACCTACACGAATATATCTTACTCCTGTCGGAAGTCAAGTCAAGAATCAGCCTGTTTACGGAAGCGGGATTTGTGACAAACAAAAACGCTACCAACCTTATGTATAAGACCGATAAGGCATTAAGACAGGCACATGGCTGGCAAAAGGCAGAAAAGAAACGCAAAGGTGAGAGCCGTGGCGTGTAGTAACACAACACGGGAGAGCCGTCATATAGACATGACAAGGGGTATTAACACGCACCTCGCAAAAAAAAGCGAGAAGTGTTCAGTCCGACAGAACGGAGAAAATACCGAGAACGCAGAATGGTGCCACGAATGCTTGGAATTGCACGTCTGAGCTGAGCAACAACAACAAGAACAACAGCAACGCTGTTCTGCCCGTCTACGATTATCAGATAATGACGATAGCTCTGTATAAAGCTATGTTTTTTGAAAGAAAACAAAAAAAACGCTAAGAGGTGAACCAAGAGCCACACAAGGAGTATGTCAGCATCGACTTTATAGACAAGTCTTTCAGGGTGTGTAGTAAGCACAAGAGAGGGACTGACGGCTATATAGAATACTCAATGAACTTTATAGAGAACAACTACAAGTTGTGGATAGAGTTAAACACCATGACCTACGAGATAGGCGCAAGTAAAGCCTTCTGTGTAACAAAACCATGCTTGAGAGAAGTATTCTGTGCCGCCTTTCGTGACCGCATCGTACACACCATGTTAGACATTAAGTTCGGTCCGCTACTGGAGGAGGAGTTCATACAGAGTGCATACGCTTGCAGGAAAGGAAAGGGTACGAGTTACGGAGTTGAAGATGTGAGGGAGCAGATAAGACGAGTGAGTAAAGATTATACCGTCATTGCGTGGGCGCTGAAAGGAGACATGCAGGGCTTCTTTATGAGCATCGTCAGGTTGAAACTCTACTACATCTTGGAGGCAACGATCAGAAGGAAGTATCATGAAGCCGACATAGAATGGTGGTTGTGGTTATGGAAGAAGGTTGTCTTGCACGACCCAACCAAGAACTGCGTAAAAAAGGGAGACCTAACGCTGTGGAGTAAACTACCTAAGAATAAATCACTCTTTACGTGCGGTAAAGGTAAGGGGCTACCCATCGGGAACCTACCAAGCCAGATGCTGGAAAATCTTCTGATGTCGATATTCGACAAGTGGGTGTTAGGTCGTATCGGGAAAGAAGGGGGCTATGGGAGATACGTGGACGATTTTGTTGTTATCAGCAGGGATAAGAAGCAACTTCAACAGCTACTACAGGAAGCAAGGGTGTTTCTGCGTGAAGAGTTGTGGTTAACGCTACATCCACACAAGGTGTATATGCAGGAGGCAAGGAAGGGGTTGAGGTTTACTGGCGTAATGATACGACCTAACCGAAGCCTTCCGAACCCTCGGACGATAGAACACCTGTATGACGTGATAGACCGCTTCGGGATGATAGAGAATCCACGAGGGGATACCTTACAGAGATACGTAAACCGCATCAACTCGCTCTACGGACTACTTGTGCATTACGATACCTACAACGTGAGACGGAAAGCGTGGTCGATGATGCCACATAAGGAAAGAATCTATTGCGTGAATATGAAGAAAATGAAAATAAAGTATAACTATAAAAATTAAAAAGATTATGGAGAAGATTAATTTTATCAAGACCTTCATCCCTGAAGGTCAGTACAGACAGAAGTATGAGTACGGTGACATGGTGGTATATCACATCAATGCCGAGTTTAATAAAGAGATGAACGCTTATGAGTGCTACGAATGTACTCTGCCGAAAGCTACATTCGATGAAACCAAAGTAAGAGCTGCATTTGCGCAATTCTCCGCAAAGCTGGATGCCTTGAAGCTCGAACAGGCAAAGGCTGACAAAATAGCCGAAATCACAGACTATGACACATCGGACAAGGTGAACGGATTTATACTGAATGGACTGCTGGTGTGGCTCGATAAAGCGACAAGAGTCGGATTAATGAACTCCACCACTATTGCCAAAGCGGCAGGGCAGCAAACGACAACCTTGTGGCTTGGAGGACTGAAACTGGTTGTGGATTGCGACAAGGCTATTCAGCTACTTTCGGCATTAGAGATGTACGCCCTGGAGTGCTTCAACGTGACGGCAAGCCATAAGGCAACAGTAGGAGAATTGAAGACCATCAAAGATGTGGAAGCTTACGACTACAGAACTGGCTATCCGAAGATGTTGGTGATGAGAGTATAATACCATTTTATTGATGTCGATAAAATGGTATTTATGTCTAACTAATTAAAATGAAAAGATTATGTATGTATTAAGTATTATTTCGTTTCTTCTCTTGGGAGGATTTCTTCTACTCGCAGCCATGAGGTTTGGTATCCCTTCGATGGTGAGCGATGTGTATTATCAACTACAGAAATGTACAGGAAGTGAGGTAATTGGTGATAAGCGCAAGCGAAACTATGGCTGGGTGTTTACCGCTGTGATGGTTACGTGTGCGGTGCTGATGATGGTGTGTGTGCTCGACATAGGTAAGGGTATTCAATGCCTTGCCTTCTTAGGTTGCGCAGGGCTGATGTTCGTAGGTGCAGCACCCAACTATCTCGATGCTGATGCTTACCCTATTCATAAAGGAGGGGCTATTGTAGCTGCGGCAGGGTGCGTGGGCTGGTGTCTGTCTGTATGCTGGGTTCCGACGGCTGTAATAGCTCTTATCTATCTGTTACTTATTAGTAATGCAGACGATGATGGTGAGTGTAAGCCTGTCTGGTATATGGCAGAGGTGGCAGGATTCTTGGATGTGTATGTTACTTACTGGATATAATTATATAAGGTGGGCAATTAATTTTGTCCACCTTATATGTAGAATAGGTACACGGCTTGCATAAGACTACCCATAAGATAGCAAACATCTTCTCCTTTCAGATCAAGAGAAAACTTTTCAGCGATATGCTGAACCGCATGAAGCATTTCATGAGAAATGCTATTCACGAACTCACTTTCCTCTATTGTAAAACCTACAGAAACAACAGTTTGATGCTTATCTATATTAGAGTAGGTAATGCCTTTGTTTGGCTTATTCTCCATGATAAGATTGCAGGCATCATCCAAAGGTTCGCCCTTGCATCCCAACTTTAGCAAACTCTTCCTGATGATACTGCAATCCTTATCCTTTACATTATAACACACACGAATAGTCCAGTCATACTGCTCTAAGTAAATCTCCTGCTCTGTCATAATATCTCATCCCAAGGAATACCTACCCCATTATGGGCGCAGTCAGCATAGAAGCGGTTGAAGATAAAACCATCCTGCTGATCCTCGTCATCAACATAGTCTTTCACAAACTTGGCAAGAGATTTCTCATCCATTATAGAACTCCCGTAGAAGTCTGCAACACACATATTGGCAATATAACAGGCATCATGGCCGATGTTGTTCTCTAACTCAACATCGTGTTTTCTCAGAAGTTCTTCTACACTCTCGCTACTCATTGCCTTAATGCGTTTTCCGTTCTTTTTCATCTGAGCCACTGCCCACTCGCACATTTTCTTATTGAAGTGCCAGCCGTTGTGTCTCAGATATGCAACCATTTCTTTCGGTTTGTAATCATACGCATCAAGCGATTCTCTATATTTTGTAGCCATAATCGTCTAAAATTTAAATGGGTCTGGCTCCGAAATTTATTTCGTGACCAAACCCACATAGTTAGTTATTATTATTCCTCCCAGTCTTGGTAGTCACGTTTCTCTCTACGCTCACGACCGTCACGCATTTCTTCATCGTAGTCGTCGTATTCACGCATGCCACTTCTACCACGACCTCTGTAGTCCGGCATACGGCTTCTTTCTCCGTATCTGCCACGGCTGTCACGCTTCATTTCGCCCAGGCATTTCATAGCCTTATCGAAGTAGCGCAAACCTTTCTCTACGTTTTCGTACAAGCCATCAAACTTGTCCTCTGTAATCTCAATCATTACCATAATCATAAGATTTTAAATGAATAGATAGAAGATTACTTGTTCAAAACTTTTTCGAGCAATCCCATCATCTTGTCAACCTTGCCTTCCATGCCGGAAACCTTGCCTTCAAGCTTGCTGATTTTCTCAGTCTGTTCCCTCTCTTTGGCTATCTGGGGGTTGAGTTGCAGTAGCATTCCCTCACAAGATTTAACGACTCTCTCATGGTAATCTACGCTCTCCAGTATCGCCTTGGATTGTCTCAGCATTGCATCAACCTCTGCGCTCATGGCTTCCTTGTTGTCGCTTACCACAAGACTCTTGTCGTTGGCTATCTGTCCGTTTGCAGGTAGCTGTTTGAAATCCACCTCCTCATCATTCAGCTTCACCTTCACGTCCACCACAGTCTCCATAGGTTGAGGAGTAAAGCCGTTGTTAAAGGATGGGTATCTCGCCTGAGGGTTGCTTACCGAAACAACCTGACCGATTTGCAAGTTCGGGTTCTCGCCCTTGTCGAGGACATAGAATAAAGAATTTGTTCTTAAACCTTGAAACATAATGTAATCTCCTATTATCTATTCTTGTTAAACAATACCCGTCATCAGTTGAAGGGTGTTAGTGTCTCTCTCAAACCAGAGCTGAACCACTCCAGTTCCCGGAACGTCTGCAACCGTCAAAGCTTCACCATTGAATTTGGTTACAGCTTGGGTTGCGCCGTTGGTCTCGAAAAGGATAGGCAGCGTACCAGTCGTTCCTGTCGGAATAGCCTGCTTCAGATTTACGAAAATCGTTCCTCTGTAGTTGGCATTCACGAAGGCGTGGTTCTTGAAGGTGAACACTACATCGGCAGTATTCACCTTCACGCCAGTTGAAGCGATAGCTGCCGAACCGTTACGATTCACCCATGTATAAGGTCTTAACCATAACATAGCGGCCTCCTTTCTTTAACCCCAGAATCCTGCATTGTTGGCAGCATTCAAACCATACAAGCCAGCCTGATAAGCCACGCAGTTAGGAATGGCCTGGAATGGCTGATATGGTACAGTCACCGTATTCGGCTGGGCGCATTTGATTGCGTTGACTTCACTCTGCAAACCTGCCAAAGCAGCATTTACAGGCGCAAGTGATTGACCGATAATCTGAGAAGTCATTGCAGAAGACTTGAATGTGCTGTTCTCCTCACGGAGCGCATCAATCTTGTTCTGCATTTCTCTGAACTCGGCTTGCTTCTGACCATCAACGATAGTCTGGGTGCTTTCCTTGATAGCGTTGTGCAAGTCACAAGTCTGTCGCTGAGTCTCGTAAGCCACGTTAGAGAAACCACGCTCCTGGCCTACTGCCACGTTGTTGATGGCATTCTGTAAAGTACCAGTCTGCTGGCACATAGCCAACTTGATATTACCATCCATAGCGGTAATGCTGTTGTTGGTCTTGCAGCAGCATTCTGCCAACTGGGTAGCGATTGCGTTGTTACCCTGCATGATGGCGGTCAATACCTGATTAGCAGTCATACCCATCTGGTTGCCGACACCGCAAATCTCCTTGCTTACACCATTGATGGCAGCGATAACGTTACCGGTAGTAGTGTTGAGAGCAGTAGCGAGCGACTGAACATCGTAGCCATTGCGCTGAACTGCCTGCATGATAACAGCCGTATTGGCATCATTGTTAATCATAGGAGCAACACCGCCCTGTCCGTTAGGCATGAAGCCACCACAGTTGGAACCGCCGAAGAAGTTACCTCTACCCATGATGATGAAGAGAAGCAAGATGGCAAACAAATCATTGCCCCATCCGCCACCATTGCCCTTTCCGTTACAGAGAGCAATCAAACTTGGATCTACACCCTGCTTCTGCATGAGTGCTGGGAGCATAGCAAGAATGCTATTCAAACCGCCGCCTTGGCTGGTTCCATTCTCCCCGAATACGTAAGTTTTTGATTCTGACATAATAAATGATAGATTAATCGTTTCGTTCACTATTGAACTTGGTGCAAAGTTACGAAGAACCCATCGCCATTCCTAACTATGCTCAAAATAAAAATAACAGTATTTAAATTGCTATGTATCAGTGATTTATGATGAGCAAAGTTTAAATCAATTATTTAGCTTTTGTCTAAACTGCAAAGAAAGTAGTCTAATAGTGTACAACTTATTGGTATTTTTCGTATTTTTGCAAGAAACCAACACTTAACGATTGTAATTATGAAACAAATAATCATACCGTTTATTTTGCTTTCTTTAGCTTCTTGTGGCCCTTCTAAAAAAGAACTGCAACATCAGATTGATATTAAGTCGGATTCAATATTTATTCTCAAACAAGTTATCAACGAACAATCTTCTCATATAGAAGAACTGCAAGAAAAACTTGATAACACAAAGTCTTATGTAGAAGATGTTCAAGCAGCATTGGAAGATGGAAGTTTTAGTGATGCTTATGATGCAGCATCAGATGCAGAGTCAGAAGCAGAGTATGAGGATTATTGATATATAGAAAAGAAAGGAGTGAGCATTAAGCCCACTCCTTTTTTGTTTAGTTCAACTTGTCGAGTTCATTCACTGCCCTCATCATAATATAATCAATATTCTGATTGGCAAAGTTGATACTCTCTGCATCGTTCGACTTGTTGCGCAGATCCTTCCATCGCTTCATTTCTTTGGTAGCCGTTTCGATAACATTCATCTTCTCAGCTCCCTTTGATTGCTTAAACTTGTAGTAGTCGCCATAATTCTTAACCAACTCATCCAAAGGAACTTTCTTTGACTTCAAGCGTTTAGCATTCGCTATCATCTTTTCAGTCTCATCCAAGTAGTTATACCACTTACTCTTGGTTCTTTGGAGGCTTGTCTGCTCGCTTGGTGTATAGAACAGGGAGCGCACAAAAGGAATATCCTTTGTTTCTGTGTCCTTACCTTTCTTAACAAGTCCTCCGACTCTCTCCATAAAGGTGGCAGCACCTCCAAGATAACTACTATACAGGTGTTGTAGAAGCGATGGGTCTGTTACTGCATCAAGGAAATCGTTTCCCTTCATGTTCTCATTTCCAGGAGCTACATCGTTCGACCATGCGTTTGCTTTCTTGTTGATGTTGATGAGCCATTCTGGTGTACCCTTGTAGGCCAGCATCCAAGATGGCTGGTTCTCGTCAAACTTATTCTCTCTATGGATAGGAGCACCCTTCCAGTCTGAGTTAAAGAACCATTCAATAATAGGAGAAGTTGCAGATGGAGCAATGGCTTTGAAGGTCTCCTCTCCAGGGTTCTTACCGAACGAAGCATTTCCAAGATAATCTGCTACAGGAACTAATTGAGAAATACAACCCACAGCATCCATAAATGGATTCAGATACTTGTCAATATCCTTGTTCTCTGTGAGGTTTGGCATCTTCTGACTTGAAATATTCTTCGAGAAAGTAAGACCAGCCGCCAAGTCACCCAGACCATAGAAAGCCCTTTCCTCAATAGCAAGCGGAATAGTGATAAACTCGCCACCTCCTACGTAGATACAGAGATTGTTTCTTCTGATATAGTCAGGCAGTTCTCCGTATGGGTCCTTTACTCCCTTCCTGTCCTTCTCATCCTCGCTGGCGATAAGCATATTGTTGATAAGAGCCATAGCCATACCACTCATCATTGGACCGGCCATGATATAGCCAATCGTTCCAGCCTTGTTGTTCTTGAAGTTCTTGATCAGGAGGTTGGTACTCTGCACTCCTGCATTGAAGAACATTGACGAGTTTCTGAACCAAGAAGCCCAGAAACCATAGACATTCTTTCTTGCAGTCTTAGCATTACTCATCTCTCCGTTCTTGAACGAATAGATGGCATTACCCGAACCGTGTCGGTTAAAGTTGACAGAAACCTCCTTGGCGTCATAAGCAGAGCGAACAGCCGAACGACCTGCGTCGCGGCTTGCGCAATAAGTAGCAAAGCGAGCCAAGTTCTCTGCCACTTCGTTGGCGTTCTCCAAATTCTTGAAGATAAAATCAAAGACATTCTTTGATACCCTGGCCTTGCCGTTCTTCTCTGTCTTTACATGAAGTTTGTACTCGGCAGTAAGGTCTTTCATGCTCTTTATCTGAACCCAGCCTGTCTCGCCGCCGTTCTCCATGAACTCCTTGAAGTATCTCTGAATCTTATCGGAAGTGTCGAGTGTGCCGTTTCTGTACTTAGAGAACAAGCCGAATCCTGTCATTTTCTTAAAATCACTCAGCTTAGTGTTTCTGATACCCTCGATAAGTCCAACCTGAGCATAATACTTTTCGAAAGTCTTGGCGTATGCCATACCTTCCTTGGCAAGCAGGTTGGTAGAAGCAAACTCAAAGTCTCTTATCATATTACGCATTACAAACTCTGGGTTATATGAAGTACAGGTTTGAGCCATGAATCTTGATATGGCGGCAGTAGTTCGTCCTACCAATGACTCGTTCTTGTGCTCAAGCATTCCGTTCAGAGCCTGCGCTGCTCTTGGGTTACCTAAGATAACGAAGCTGTGCTTCTTGCCTGCAATCATCACGTCCACGATATGCTGCGACTTGTCTTTTGCTCGTTCAAAACGGTAGCCGATATTCCCCCTGTCAAACTTCTTTGTAGCAAGCCCTTGCGCTTTCAGCATAGCCATATCGGTGTCGAAGTCCGATACTATCTGATTAATCTCGTCAGCTGTAGCGCCCTCAGGAATGTCCGGATAACGTTCCTCTACAATACCAGTTGTGGGGTCTTTCACATACCATACACTCGTCTCCTTGATAAGGTTGTTGTCAGAGTGGCTTCTCGCAAATCTCGCAAAGGCCTGTTTGATAGCATTATCGCCTCCGTTCTTGATAGCTCTGTTGCCTAAGGCTCCTATCTGAGCCAGTATGTTGGTCTCGCTAAGATACTTGTGTCCTCTTGCCTTTGCAAGGGTGCTTCCTACGCGGTTCTTCGGGTCTCCGATTCCTGTGATATAACCATACACATCCTCAGCCGTTGCCTCGTCATAGTTTCTCAGTGGAACGTACCAGTCAAACATCTTCGATACGTGTCCGTGCAGGTCTCTGTCTATAATGCCGTTATTATAGTCTGAGTCTACCGAATATCTGGTAGCCGCTCTTACTTTATCCCAATAGTCTCTTACTGAGCCAGCCTTTACCGATTCCATCTTTGCTTCTGAGTCCATCACACTCTGTATGGCCTCTCCGTCATTGTATGGATCTTTCATACTTATGATGTCCTGCACACCGTGCATACCCGAATAGTCGTGTTCTCCAGCCTCGTAGTCCTTGTTCACATTATCGCGTATCCACTCGTCCATCTTCTCGTAGTAACGTTTCAGGTCGATGATTCCGCTCTTTAGCTGGTTGCCCAAATCCTCCTTCTTGGCACCCCATTCGCTCTGCAGCTTCTCTGCGTCTGTCTTGGTGCTGTCATCCATACGAAGCTTTCTCACAGCATCACGCACAAAGAGCACTCTGTTTCGCTCCAAGCCGTGCTTGGTAATCATATAGAGATTGAAGTTTCTTATCTTGTCGTCTGTCTTTTTACCTTCAAAGGCATCGAGTACTCCAGCCATAGCTTTCTCCAAAGGACGCATGATGTTTATTTCGAACATCTTGGCCGTATCGCTCATCGCGCCCTGCATGACGTTCTGAAGAATGTAGGGATTTTCCGAAGAAGCTATATCCTCAATCTTCTTGTCCGGCACAATAGCATTCATCAGCTTCTTCAAGGAAAGCATATTGTCCATATAACTCTCTGTAGCCATGTAGCCGTGCTCATCCAGCGAACGGTGGTATCTGTCAAGGGCAGTAGCTGCAGTTGGGGTAGTACGGAAATGAATCTGTCCGTCTGTAGCCTCCTGATAATCTGCCTTTGGTAAGTCTGCCAGGGAACGAGACTTGCCATCATTTTCGTAGAACACGCCATCATGGGAAACCACACTCCGAATATCCTCATGGCCGAGACGGTATTTCACCGCCTCGGCTCTCAGTTTCCAATATGGATCATTCGGATTCTTCTGCAAGTTCTTGCTCAACCAGAGCAAGTACTTCACATCTTTAGTATTAGGAGCAATACGATAACCGATTTCATGAAGAAAATCAGATACCTTATTCTTGATACCATTCCAGAATCCAGCTTCGCCCTTGCCATCCTCGGCGAGTCGGGCGATACCTTCCTCTATGGCATTACGATAGTCCAATGGGCTGTACTTCATTTCTTCCGCAACAAGCTTCTTTAGACCTGCATTCTCGGGCTTGTCAAGGTCATACCACACACTGTCAAGGAACTTGTCGAAGCTCTCTCCCATCAGTCCGCGCATTCCCTTGTGGCCAACAGTCTCATGCCATATAGTCTTCTCGGCAGTATATCTGTCGTGGATATTAGGCATATATAGACAAACCTCCCCTGTCTTTTCATCGTACCAACCGGTTATATTTCTGCCATCCTCAATAGCAGCCTTAGCCGCCTTGTTGGTGATTTCATCAACCGATGAAACCATCTTTACCTTGCCGCCAGTCTTCTGAGCCACCTTCTCCACATGGCTCTCAACCGATGAAGCAGGATAGTTGCCATCACCATGGTCCGTGCGGAATTTAGTGCCGCTGTCCTTACCCCATACCTTGAAGGCTTCCTTTGTCATTTTCACGTTAACGAACTTAGCCTGAGGGAACTCCTGTTCCAAATCAGCCATCTGCTGCAAGAACTTCTCCTTGGTTCCAGGAGCCTGTCTTCCCGATTCAACGGTAGTGATAGGAACGCCCAGTTTAGCCAACTCTCTCACCTGGTTAGGAGTAACCACATTCCAAGGGATAGCCAAGCCAGTTCCCTTCAACTGCTCTGCGATACTCTCAGCCACCTCTGAATCAGGAACCACTCTCACCGCCTTTCTCCAGCGTGACAACATCACCTTTCTCTGTCTGTCCTTCGGAAGAAGACTGTTTACGGAACCAGAGTGCCAAGGCACAAGTCCCACGGCATCCTTAGCACCCTCAGCATGATAGCCGCTCATCTTCTCGCTTTCAGGAATCTCCCATTCCACTACCTTGATGTTACCTCTTGCGTAAGCACCGGTAAACTGGTCGTTCATCATAGAAGTGGAAGTGTGCATGTAAGGATTGTAGGCAGCAGGCACATCGCCCTCGCCAACGCCCTTATTCTTGTCAGTCTTAACAAGGGTATACTTGCCGTTCTTTACAAGGTCAGGTCGCTCGTCTGCGCCCATCCAAGCGCCAATCTCTGTAGCATCGGTACGCTTTCCGTCAATGATAGCAGCCATAGGGGAGTAGAGTTTTCCGTCCACCTCCTGCATTCCGCTATACATTCTGAAAGTCTTCTCCTTGTTGAGGCGGTCCAGCTCGTCCTTGTCGGTAACTCTGTAGGCATAGCCATTTTCCCCAATATCATTCATGGCAATATCATCAATCTTTTCATTGAAATCATCCATGATGTCATTGAGCGCCTTATCCATCTTGCTCTTGTCTGATACTTCAAAGAGTTTGTTCCAGGCGTTCTTTAAAGCTTGCCACAAGGAGTTGTCGCCACGGTTGCGCAACTCTTTGGCTGCATTCATAATTCGCTCACCAAAAGAAAGGTCAAGTATTTTCCTCTGCTTTTCGTTTGACATTTCAGCAGCAAATTCATACTCATCCTTACCGCCATAGTTACGTCTCTTTCCTTCCTCCCAAACAATTCTACCGTCAGCCTTTGCCTTATTGTAAACATCAATAACAGTCTTTACGGCTTCTATCTGCTTAGGAGTAAGCATGCCTTCTGCCTTTCCGTCCTTTACAAGATGGATGGCACCCATGGTAGCTTGATGTATCAGCTCATGAAGGATAGTATGACCAGCCTCATTCAGCTTAGTGTATGTTCTTGATAAGGTGTCAATAAAAAGATTAATGCTTCTATCAGGCATAGCCTCACCCATATTTCCTCTCTTGACACCCTCATCCATACCACCAAACTCAACTCCAAGTCGCTTGGCTATATCGCACGCCTTCTCAAAGAGTCTTCTTGCGCCTTCTTCTCTGCTTGAATTTGTCGCCTCAAAGAGTCTATATATATCTGCAAAAGAGGCTTTAGCTCCTCTTCGCAATCCATAGCCATCTGCGAGAGCTTTGGCTCGAACTTCGCGATAGTCCATTTCTCTCCTTGCGGCAGTTTCGGCAGCTCTAAGTTCAGCAGTTTTAAGTTGTACAAGATGTGCTCTACTTGTCTTCTCTCCATTTCCAAGAGTTCGTCTCCAGAATCTAACATCATTTTCTAATCCATTTAAAGTGTAAGTAATTTCAGAAGCCTTGTATTTAGAAAATACAGAGGTATAGTAGTCGAGGTGTCTGTTAAACTCGGCTTTATCCTCATCTGGCAAGTCCTTAGTCAACTCGTCAACTCTATCATCAAACTTCTTTTCTATTTGCGAAGATACGTTTTTATCTACATCTTTCGGAATGATTCTACTATCCTTAACATCTTTTGCATCTGTTTTAGAATACTGCAAGCCTCGGTCCTCACGGAAGTGGGTACCTTCATCCTCAGAAGTCTTACGATCCTCCTGTACCTTCACGCCCATCTTAGACAGGCGGTCCAGTACTGGCTTCAACTGGTTTGGTTCAAACTCAGCAAGCATCGTGTTGCCTCGGGTCTCAAAGTTATTGTCATTAACCAGTTTCAATAAATCCTTATCGAGGAAATATTTGCCGCCCTTCGCATTGCTCTTCGGTACACGAATCTCAAAGTGATTACCACGATAATTATCAATGCGCTTCACCTTAACAGCGCCATCACTCGATGTCACCTCATCTATGCCTCCTCTCCATGAAGAAAGCTCAAGTTTATCTGCAACACTGCTGATTGGAACATCGTTAGTGACGTTGCCAGGGTCGAATCTATCTGGCATCAGAATACCAGTCTTCACCTCGCCAGTATCGGTAGTATATTTCACCAACTGACCGCCCAAGCCCTGATCCTTACTGTCAACCAAAGCCTGCATCAGATTACCTGTCACGATATAGCCATCCTTGCGGCTCTCGTTGCTTGTCAGTCTATCCCAATTATTAAAGTTTTGGTTCAATACTCTGAGATGGCTGTCTCCCATACCGATTGCCTGTTTGGTCATGTTGTCGATGGCACTGATAACATCCGCCTTGTTGTCACCTGCGCCCACCTTACCTGCGATAGGGAAGGTAATCTTTCTTCTGCCATCCAAGGTAGCAAAGGAAACGGAAGAAGCGTTAGGCGAGAAGTTATCCGTAATCTTAATGTCAATGAGTCTTCCGTAACTATTGCCGAATCCGCTCAACTCGTTTGGATTGTTCATATCCATAGGCAGAACGAAAGCGCCGTTGGTATCGAATGTATCAAGCACTCGGTCAAACATTTCAGCCTTAGCTTTCAGATTCTTCACCACGTCATTCAGCTTATCCTTCTCCTGCTTATAGAATGTGTCATACTGGAATCCTGCATTCTTCACAATCTGCTCATCGGTCATGCCCGATTTCTCCTGACCCTTCTTGCCATCCTTGATATACTTCTCCTTAGCCTTGGTAGCAGCCTTCACCGCACGCTCCTCATACTTTTGAGTCTCGTCCGCAATCTTCTTGTCGAAGTATTCCTTCACGGCAGCCTTCTTCTCGGTCTTGTATTCCTCCCAAGTCTTGCCGACAGTCAAGCCTTCCTGCGAAGCCTTCACCTCAGAAGCCTTCATTGGTTTCTTCAAGATAGCCATGTTCACCTTTTCTATATAGGTGTTGTCGGCAAAGGCATTATCGCCGCCCGGTTCTGCTCCCTGCTTCCAAACCTCTTTACGGATAGTCTTAGCCTTCAAAGGCAGCTCGGTAATCTCCAAGTCATTCTCACCCATTTCGTTGAGACGCTGAATCTCGTTGGCGTAAAGCTCACCAATCTCCTGCAACATCTTCTCCTGCTCGCTTACTCTCAGCAAAGCCATACGTCCAAGCAACTTGCTTGCGTCGGCACCAGCTTCACCATCGCCAACACTTCCGCCACTTGCCACAAGACTCTGTGGGTCGATTCTGGACAAATCATCGCCGTAGCTATTTTCCCATCCGAATGGGTCTGCCATTCGTGAATAAAGGTCAAGATGTTCTGCCATATACTCACGAACCACTCTGTCACCATACTTGTTGGTAATATCGGCAACATCCATTTCGTTGAACTTACTCTTCTGCGAAGAAGTAGTGTTGGCATCAAGTGACTTCAACTTAGCCTTGAACATCATCAATAATCGCTGCTCGGCAGGAATCAGAGAAACAACATATTCGTATACACCTCTTGCAACCTGTCCTGTTCGGTCGATACGTCCACGCATCTGAACCTCATCGTTTACATCAAGCTGTTGCTGTGCCACAATCATTACTCGTTTTCTCTGGTCCTTATACTTGCTCGAAGCATGAAGGGAAATACCGGTTGCCGCACTCTTATTAAGAATAAGTGCATCAATCTGGCCATCATTAAATTCTCTTGCCAGTTTCTTCTTATCTGTGTCGGCACGTTTTACTTTGGTAACGGTTCCGTTGTCATTGTAGATGAACTCGGTTTGTCGTCCAGTTAACTCGCCAACCTTGTAGCCAGCTTTCTGCAGCTCGTTCTTGATAACATCAATAGGGGACAGTGAAAGACCGGTACTTGTCTGCTCAATCTTCTTCTCCAGTTCGTGATAAGCCTCAACCGCCTCATCACCCAAATCCGAAAGCTTGATGTAGCCGCTTTCGCTATTATCCTTTGCATCCTTCTGGGTATAGCGAAGTGTACCTTCAAGACCCTTCTTCAAAGATGTACCCAAGTCTGGTGCGTCCATTTCCTCACCAAGCGCAAGGTTGCCAGTCTGAGATTCATTGGTATTGTTCAACGCAATCACAGGCTTCATTCCCTGCTTTAAATAGTCGATGGCACGTTCTGCGGCAGACTTGGCTTTCAGGGAGAGAAGCACCTGTTGAACGGTATTGAACGCCTTGCTTGCAAATGGCTGGTTCTTGATACCCAGGGCAGCAGTACCCTTCTTGATACCCATAGTAGATTGAATGGCTGCCAATTCATCGTTACGCTCATCAACGTAACTTGAAACATATTTCTTCTGGAAATTGATAATATCATTAAACAAACCGATGATACTATCATATTGTTCTCGCTGCTCTTGCACTCGCTCAGGATCATCAATCGCCTTCCAGTCGATGGTTACGCCAGTCATATCTCGCTCACGACGAATCATCTGACCGCATTGTGTCAAGGTCTGGCTCATAATCTCCTGCAAGGTAGCACCACCACGCTTCACCGCATCAATCAAGTCGGATGCTTTCATACCGCCCTCGTTCATAGCAGTACGCAAAGCGTAGATAGGCATATTGTCTGGTCTCTTGGCAAAGGTAGCCGAGAAGAAGGTAACATTCTTTGCCTTCTGAATAATGTGTTGGAAATAGTTACCCTGACCGCTATTGCCACCAGCAGTATGGCTTTCGTCAAGGATAAGGTAAGCGTTATCCATCAGTTTCTCGATGGCATCACGTCTTTTCTGTCCGCTCAGAGCAGCAGCACCGAATGATTTACCCTTCGCAAGCTTTCTCTCCTTGCGGTTGCCGTCCTCATCAAACTCGTAAACTCCGTTGCTTACTTGGCTGTAGGTAGTCAGAACATAGTCATATTCGTCTGGAAGTTTTCCGTTCTTTTCGATGTAGTCGAGCACACGCTTCACCTCGCTCTTCGATGGCAAAGCGAATACTACATTTCCGTCTGAGTCGGTAATTGCAGCTTCCTTGGCACTACCGAATACAAATGGTCTTAGGTCTGGGCTGCCAATATCCACCAAGTCACGATAAACATCGCTCAGCAATCCTGCAGTCTTGGTGAAATATACAGGAACCTGACCCTGCTTCTTGGCGTATCTGATAAGCGAAGCTGCCTGTCTTCCCTTACCGATACCGGTCATATCTCCAATGATAAAGGCGTTGCCCTTCTTTGCCTGCTGCAAGGCAAGGGCTACAGAGTCAACCTGCTCTGCGGCAAGATGAGAATACAAATCATCCTTATCATTGTAGCCCAGTTCATCAACAAGGAACTGGTCGGCATCGCCCAACTTTTCAAGATTCTTATTTACTGCCTCCTGCTGATCGGCAGGCATAACAGCTTTTAGAGTGAATGGATTTTCACTCTTAGGGGCGTAAGTAACTTTCTCGGTGCTTAGTCCACGTACGGATTTGTCCACCCGCTGTAGTTGTCCCCGTGGTCCGCTTCCGCTCCCGGCATTGGCAGATTCATCAGTACTTGGCTGAGCGTCATTCCGTCCAGCTCCTTCTGATCCATTTCCTCGCTGCTCATTGGTTCCAGTGGCTGGTTCTTTGCTTGGAGAAGGCTCTGCCCCTGTTCCGTCTGTTCTACTATCTCCATCAGGAAGTTCTCCATCTTGTCTTGGCTCGGTTCTTCGTTGATTTTCCAAGTCATCATGGGTTCCTGATACGGAAGTGGAGTCAAATAGGTCAGACTCTCGCTCACCATCTGGTTTGCTTCCTTCTCGTTCTCCTGCTCGTACTCTCTCTTTAGGAGTACCAGCAGCGCCTTGTTTATCAAGTTCTGGTTGAGCACTTCTTGCTTCTCCTCCGATGGAAGAATCCATCCGTTCACCTCGTAGTATATCATCTTCAATTCGTTTATAAAGTTCGTCATAATCTTTCACGGCCTCCGCTCTTGCCTTATCCTTCACTGGTGGAAAAGCATTCTCGTCCAAGCGTCTTCCGTTTATTAATATAATACGTGTAGGATAGCTGGTTCCCTGCTTTGCATAGAGACTACCATCCACATTAATTACGTCCTCCACATTATAGTGGCTATAGAGATAACCAAGGAAAGCCTTATCTTTCGGATTCAGACTTCCGTTCTTGGCGTATTCCGTCTTGCCGCCAATAATGATGGCAGCACGACCATCGTCCTTCATGCTCTCCAAGGCATTGATAGCCATCTGTCCTTCCAAAGAAGAAATCTTATAGCCGTCATACTCCTTAGGGGTAGCACTACCGAATGGTGGGTTTGTTACCACCACGTCAACATCTTTGTCTGCAAAAGGCTGCGTTCCGTCCTGACTGGTCACGTTCTTGAAGCCCTGTCTTCTCAGGTTCGCCAATCGCTGGGCATCAATATCGTTCACATGCACCTTATCCATTGGCAAGCCGATGGTGAGCATACCATTACCGGCACTTGGCTCCAGAGCACTCTCTATCACCTTGCCGTTACCCTTCACATACATATCTGCGAGATAAGCGTAAGGGGCAGGGGTAGAATACTGCTGCTTCATCACTCGCTCAGAATCACGCTGGTTGAGTGAAGGCTGTCTGTTATATAGAAGTTTTATCTTTGCAAACTTCACATCATCACTCATAGCCTTGCTTGAAGCATATCGCCTTGCCATTCCGACAACAGCGGTTTCCACTAACTCTTGCAAGTCGGTATCCTTAACACCTTCAAGACCACAATCTTCGGCAATCTTTCTCATACCAGCAATGCCAGTCTTAAATTCTCCCATTGAAAGATCTGTCTGAATGCGGTTGATGAAGCTATTCTCCTTCTGCTTTCTCTGCTCTACACTCTTGGAGTCACCCACCAGATTCTCCTGATGTTTAGGTGAAGTCTTCTCGTAGTAGTCAGCCCACTCCTTCAAGCTCATACGCTGTTCACCGTCACGATAGCGGATATTCATCATCTGCTCATAGATGGCATCCACATCTTCTTTTTTGAAAATCTTGGCAGCAGGCGCAAACTCCTTACGCATTTCCTTCACCACATCTTCAAGATTGTGCATGCCTCTCTTGATTCTCAGATAAGCATTCTCTGCCATTGCACTTACCAGTTTAGGCAGCACCTCTAATTGTCTTGAATTAAGACCAACGAAAGAAGCGGACATTTCGTCCTTGCCTGCGTTCATGAGCTCTTTCCACAGGTCGTTGACCTTTTTGTTTGAAGCTGATACCGCTGCATCGTCGGCTTTCTGCTGAGGCTTTTCGCTCTGTTCTATTTTCGTTTTCTTCCCCTTCTCGAATCCTTCTGCTGCATTCTTGATTTCTTCCATAGGATCAGCAGATGGTTCTGTTTTAGAAGTGCCAACCTTTGGCTCAGCATTCAATTCCTTACGTTTAGCATAGATGCTTTCGTAGATTGCACGGTGCAAATCATCTGTCACCTCTCCGTTCAGATAGTCCAAAGCCATATCCTTGGATAAATCATCCACGTCAGACTTCATGATTTCCTCCTCAGTCAGAGGATGCTCCTTCTTGAACTCATTGGCAGCCGCCTCAATCGGGTTAAACTTAGGGTCTGGCTTCTCATTGTTAGGAAGGAGTGGAAGAGGTTTTTCTTTTACCTTACCGTCAACATATTCGACAACCTCATTCAGGTCGCCAAACTTCTTGCCATCATACTCGTAGTATGAACCAGTGTATTCGCCCTTATCGTTAGGCTCGTCAACCTTAATAACCTCCTTGTCGTCATCAATAAGAATCTTCTGCCGTGTGATAGGACCGTTCTCAGATGGGGTTTCGGTTTCCTCATCAGTAACCTTAATACGACTTTCAAGTTCTTTGTTTACTAAGTCGTCTGGTTCTTCTACTCTTGGTCGTTCTGGTTCTGTTCCTGCTTCTGCTGGTTCATTTCCTCCTGATGCTTCCTGTTGAGGTTTTTCATCGCCTGAAACATCATTGCCTCCTTCAATTTCTGAATGTCCTGTTCCATAATCTTGCCATTTCTTAAAGTCCAAAAATTCTTTTACTAACTCTTCCTTGGTAGGAGCTGCCTCAAACATATTGCCCTCGCCAGTATTTCTTGCTGCAGAGATGCGGTTGTATTCGTCAAGCAAATCTCTGAAATCAGAAACCTTGCCCTCCAAGGCTAAAGCCATCATCTGAGAGATAGAAGAGTAACGCTTAGTCGCATCCTCACCGAACATGTCTGATGTTCTCAGCAACGTATCAACCTTATTGCCACCCTGTCTTGCCTCATAGAGCAACTGGATAGCCTGATCAATCTCATCACGAAGAGAATAATCACCCAGTTTCATGTTGTCCATTACCGAGCGGATAGCGTTGATAGCCTTATTCTTCACCGTAGAGTCGATGCCCAGCATTCTGATAGTCTCAGGCTTGAAGATGGAACCCAGGAGAAGGTTCTTCACATACTCCCTGCCTTGTGCGGAAAGTCGCTCTGGATTATCCATCATCTGCGCCACCTCGTTTTGTCCGATGATGCCTTTATCTACTAACGTCTTCACCAAGTCATTTATTGCCTTGGAATTGTTAAAGAAAGCATCGAGAGAGCCACTTCCCTCAATCTCGGCTACAATAGCGCCTACTTCGTCAGAAGTCAACGTCTTGGCCTTGGCTACTGCCTGTTCGGTATTGCTTTGCGTCTTCTTCTCGTTGCGGTTGAATTTAGAGAATGTAGCGGTGTCATACGGCAGTCGCTCATCTGTCACCATAACCAGACGTGGGTGCTCGATACCGCTCTGCTCAATCTGCTCACGAGTAAAGCCGAAGTTCTCGGCATTCTCCAGGAGGTCGTTGATGTATTCGCCATCCGTACCTTCCTTTGCAGCCTTCTGCCCTGCCATAGTTCTACCATTACCATCATACACGATACCCTCGTCAGATACCACTGGCACCTGCTCGATAGCCATACCATTATACTTCATAGCAATCTGGTCGGTATTCTGCTGAGCCGCCTTGTCGTGCTCGTAGTCACGGTCATTTACGGTTCTGCCCTCTGCATCGGTAGGAAATCCCTCAGATTTCTTGTACCCATTGTTCACATCATGAGAAGGAGTAAGACTTTCAGCCGGAACAATCTCATAGTGTCCTCTGATCTTGGTTTCTCCGTCTGCCAGCATACGTGTGCGCTTGTTGCCCACAAGTCTTGGTGCATTCTCAAACTTCTGTGCAGCCACGCTGCCAGCCTCATGAGCTGCACCATCTGTTTGTTCTGTCTTACCCACGGTCTCAGCAACCTTCTTGGCAGTCATAGCCTTTTTGATGTTCTGAGCGTGGGCCAACTGACTCTTGGCAGCCTCAACGGTCTTTTTCTTCAAAGCATCCTGCTCCATGATGTCGTTAAGCTCGGCGGTATAGTCCACCTTCATCTTCTCGGCATCCTTCAAAGCCTTTTCTGCTTTCTGAATCTGTCCGTCCACCACCTTCTCGGCATTCTCCCCGAAGTCCTCAGTAAGAATCTCTGCGCTCTGCTCAGGAGTCATTTTCTCATAGTCTGGTGTAGGTCTTCCCTTGCTGTCCTTTGTCATAGGAACATCGGAACCATCTGCAAACTTTCGGGTTTGCTGAGGCTGTTCTTGTGGTACTAAGTCCTCGCTTGTGGTATTATCTTTGCCCGATGTGGTATCAACTTTTGTTAAAGTCGTATCATCTTTTGTTAAATCACCACCTTTTGTGGCATCATCTTTAGATTTCTCCACTGGCTGAGGCTTTGCAGCATCCTGCATCGCCTGCTCTTGCGCCGCCTGATTGTAAGGCTCAGAGTTCTTCATCTGCAACTCCTGACGATACCCATTAGCAAAATCGTCTGCACTTTGAGTACCAGCGAGCTTCACCTCATCCGACTTAACATATACAATCTCGCCTGTCTTTGGATTAAGACATACAAGCATATCACCAACGCCTTCCTTTGCCCTTCCTGTAGTGGTGTCAAAAGCTACTTCACCAGTGCCAACAAGAAGCGTTCTTCCGCTGCTGTCCTGCACGTAAATCGCCTGTTCGCCATTCATTTCCTGCCCGTTCAATGTTCCGTGGAAAGACCAGTCCTGAACATAAGAAGAAACTTGTTCGTCAATAGCATTCTTGGTAGCCTCCTGCATACCCTGCACTCTTGCGTTCGCATTGATATAATGGGCGAATGGTTCTAATTGCTCAACAGTTAAACCTCCCTGCTGAACCATCCAGTCATAAATCTGTGGATTGGTCAAACCCTGTTGTTTTAGTTTTTGGAAATTCTGGCCGAACACATCATTATCATGTATAAGCTCATCCATTCCAGCCTCAGCCTGTCTCAACCCGTCAAGCTCTGCTTTAACTGCACCGCCTTCGGGTTGCATTGTTCCAAGGTTGTTGTCTTGGGCAACAGCCTCTCCTTGTCTTACAGCCTGCTCTTCATGGGGCTCACCATTAGGGAAAAGATTAGACTCCAATTCTGATTTCATGAGTCTGATAGCATCATTCTCTCGGTCTGTTCGCTTCATTGGGTCTTTTGCCAAAATACTGAAAAGGCTACGTTTGTCGTCCTCTATGCCAAAGGCATCTTTAACTCCTCCCATAAAACTGTCGTCTAAGAAGGAATTGTCATAACTTACTTCGTCTACGATTCCTGCACGGTCTGCGTATTTAACCCACTCTGCATACAATGCACTCTTCTCGTTTTTCAACTGGGCAATAAGACTGGCATTACTTGGGTCTGACGGCTCTTTGGCAGGATCATAACCTTTGTCTATGAGGAATAAAATAGCAGAATTCTTTACTATGCCATTATCATCCAAGTACTGACGGTCTTTAATCCTTGCCATTCCAACAAGAGAAAGTAGCTCATCATTATCTCTGTAAGCTTTCTGCTTATAGAGTATAGCACGTCTTTCGTCTGCGTTTTTATAAGACGTACGTGTAAGCAGGGTTCCGTTCTTGGTGTATTCCAAAATCTGCTTGTTCTTCACATCAACTACACTACGGTAACTTCTTCCCCTTGTGGTGTTAAACAAACCTAAAGCTGCATTGACCTTTTCTTTGGTAGCCTGAGAAACCTCTGTGTCGTTCATGAAGTCTGTGTAAGCAGTCTTGTATTTCGGGTCTCTTGGGGCGGTTTTTGATGCCCGGTCCACATTAACAAAAGCATCCATCAGATTCTTGCCCGATGCAGAAGAAACCAACTCGTTCTTCTCGTCAGGAGTAAGACGGACATCTACGTAAACTGGCGAGCCATTCTCATTCTTTCCTATAGCTATGTGGCTGTTGTCGTTATGAGTGATATGATGAAGGATATTGCCAATCTTTACAAAGTTGCTTGGTTCTCCGGCCTTGAAAGCGCCTACCATTACAACATCTTCAAGCCACTGACCGAATGATATATCCTTGTCTCCTGTAATATTGTCCGCAACCATCATTGTGCCAGCCTCAACACCAAGACCAGTAGCCGTTGCTCCTACTTTTTGCACACCATGCAGCAAACGCTCTGCTGTTGTTTTCTCCATTCCTGTGATGCCAAACTTTGATACCCAGGGTGCCATTGCTGCGCCAGTCAGTCCAAACATAGAACCTGTAATCGCTCCGTGCCCAGCACCCTCAAGTCCTGCTTTGGCGATAGAAGAAAGAGACGTATCGTCACCAGTAGAGGCCTGGTTTAATGCTGCTGTAACACCAGAGTAACCAGCAAGATTAAGTGCGCTTGTCGCTGTTCTTGTTCCCAATCCAGACATAATCTTCTGCGCCGTGGTCATGTTGGCAACCTTGAAAGCCATCTGTTGAGCCGTAAGCTTTTGGGCAGCTTTCATTACTCCAGCTTTTACAAGACCATTGGTAAGAACCTTAGTACCAGCATTCACGGCAGCACTCGCACCTGCTCCTATGACTGCAAGCGGACCTGCATCGACAGCCATATTTACTGCGGTTGACACAAATCGTGTGCCGATACCAGAGCGATATGTTTTATCCTCATGACCTGCTATCTTCTGTATTTCTGCATCACCGTCTGCGATAGCGATACCTTCCTGCAATCTCTGTCGTGTATCTCTTGACATCACAGATGGAGCCAACACCATACCGATTATAGAGTTGCTGAGGTTCTTGGAAATGTAATCAAGCGCACCATGAGGCATTATCTCTTCCTGATTACGCATCGTCAAAGCCTTCTGGGCATAGCTCATAATCTCTGGAGTAACGTATTTGTCCACATATTCCTCCACGCTCATGTTCAGTTTCTCTGCGCTCTCCGTAATATTGCGCTGCATACTCTTCTGTGAATAAATCTCATTGATTTTACTGCTGAGATTGTTCATCAGAACGTTCTGACGGTTTACCTGCTCCTGAGTCTGAGCATCACGGAAAGCCTGTTCCTTTACCGACTGAGGCGCATAGATGCCGCCCTTCTCGTCAAGGTTCTGCTGATACTGCTGACGTGTCAGCTCATGCGCCTCATTCATGGAAGAATCAACAAGACTGAACAGATCATCACTTAAACGAGTAATGGTCTCTCCATCGTTATGAAGGTATCTGTCTTCCTCTACCTCATTCTTGGCAAAAGCTCTGGCATCGTCTATACGCTGCTGCTTACCTCTAGCCCTGCGAGCTTCTGGAGTAGAAAGCTGCTGCATCGTCTCGTTGAAGCTCTTGGCAGTAGGGGTTATTCTGCTTCTGCTGATAGGGGTTGCTTTCTGCTGTTCCTGACGTGCAGCCTGTTCCTGTGCTCTCTGCATGCGTGCGCGCATATTGCTAGCCTGATCCTGCTGCTTCGGGTTCATCTGGTCGTTGCGCATGTGCATCAACTGCCAGTTCTTCATATAGTCTGTACCAGAAGCTGTTGCCCTACTAGGCTGCTGATGTCTCTGAGGCTGCTGCCTCTGCTGCTGATACTGAGCTGCCACCTGCTGTGCTCTCTGTGCGGTAGTCATTGGCTTCTGCTGCACTACTGGTTTAGCTTTCTGCTGAGGCTTAGCCTGTATCCTACGCATAAAATCCTCGTAGCTTTTGCCAATATCAGCACCATTTTGTGTAAACAAATCATACACCCTCTTTCTGTTTGGATAGTTACTGTTCCCAGCAAAAGCTTTCTCGAAAGTCGCATAGTCCTGAGTGTAGCCGTTCTGAGCTAACAGACTGTGCATTTGTTTGAGTTTGTTCCTATCTATAGCCATATATAAATATTTTTTGCATTAAAATTTTAAGCCAGAAGCCCAGCCGCCTTTTTTATTGGTCTTTTTACTCGTAGGATTTGGTTTATTTCTCGCTCTCTTAGCTGCATTCTGCGAAGCTGCTGCCTGACTGGTAACAGATGCACCCTTTCTTCTTGTGGTGGTCGTTACCTCTGCGCCAGTCCTGTAGTTCGTAGTCTTTGTCGTAACAGAGGTTGAAGACTCACCTTGTGGCAGCCTTCCGTACTCACGGTAGTACTCCTGCTCCCACATGGTCTTGTTAGGCTGATAGTGCATCTTTCCATTCTTATCTTCAAACCAATACTTGCCGCCAGAGCCACTGCCACCCTTGCCTGATCGTCCACGGCCGCTTCCTTTATGGGTAGCGTTATACTGCGAAATGTTCAGTCTTTTGTTGGCCTGCTCATCCTTCATCTTATCACGCTGCTGCTTATATTCGAAGTCTCGCTGGTCCTTCGCCTGTCTGTACTGTGCAGCTGTCGCATCCTTATCCCTGCGGTAGTCGAACTTATCCCTGGCAAGCTGATTATTCTTGTCTCTCAAGCCAAGAAGCAAATCCCTATAGGCGTTCTGCGCATTGGTAGCACGTTCCTTCAAACTGAGATTTGCCTGCTTGTACGCCGCATCTGCATCAAAGGCAGCTTTCTCTTGTCTCTGGGCCTTGCGCTTCTCGTAGCCTGCCAAGAGGTAGTCCGTAGGGTCATTGAATCGCTGCAAGGGGCCTCCCTTATAAGTGTTCACGATATTACCCATGTGACGGATAGCATCCGCAAAGGTTGCCAAACGCTGCATATTTTGTGTATGCCGCATATCGTACTCTTCGTCAGTCTCTCCATCACGTCTTCCAGGCCTAAACTTGGGAGCAAGCCCTTTTATCCAGCCAAAGAAACCGCCATCCTTCTTTGTATCATCGGCTGTAAACTCCTTGCCCGAAGGAACAGACGTTCTTGCTGAATTTAAAGCCGCAGAAAGCGAGTTAAAGTCATTATACTTTGTATCAGAAGGATTGGCAAACTGCACACCCTCTGTTCCATACTTTGGGTCTGGAGCCTTGCTGTCTGGAGTCAAGTCGGGAGAAGCACCTTTAGCTGGAGCCTCGTAAGATCGGAAGAGCGTCGTGTAGGGAAAG
>ERZ1463036.24-NODE-24-length-37242-cov-42.933068_pt1 | contig 37242 bp, 33 predicted proteins | sample MGYA00564485_ERZ1463036 | MGnify/ENA primary metagenome ERZ1463036 (study PRJEB39244, sample SAMEA3635127) | Helicobacter pylori | study: EMG produced TPA metagenomics assembly of PRJEB11511 data set (Assembly of a 5300-year-old Helicobacter pylori... | reverse complement strand
TAGGTTCAATAGATAACTTATTTATTTTTGATTTCTGCTTTATAGCTTCTTCTGGTATATAAGATTCACCTATTATAATATTTCCATTTTCAAGTTCTGCAATTAGTTTCATATCATCTAATGTAACAGGTAAAACTTTACCAGTTACAGCAAGAACTGAGCTCATCTTTTGTACTGCTTCTTCAAAGTTTCCTGAAACTCCATCCATGGCAGCTAAAAATAAGTTACCAAAACTTTGTCCTTTAAGCCTTCCATCCTTAAATCTGTATTGAAGAAGATCTTCCATTAAAGGTTCAGTATCAGCTAATGCCAATATACAGTTCCTTATATCACCTGGTGGTAACATTCCAAGATCTTCTCTTAAATCTCCAGAACCTCCACCATCATCACCAACAGTAACTATAGCTGTTATATTTGATGTATAATATTTTAATCCCCTAAGCATTGTTGAAAGTCCAGTGCCACCACCTATAACAACTATTTTGGGACCTTTTACTAAAAGTCTTTTTTCAGTTATTAACGTCTCTATCTTTCTACTATCTAAAGACATTCTTATATAACCTTTATTCATAAGTGCAATAACAGACTTCATTCCCTCTGTTATTGATATATATATAACAAATATTCCAGTAACATTAAGACATATATAAAATAATTTATAATAAATATCATAAACTCTATGAGTAACTAATTCATTAAATCCAAATGCTATTAAAAGCACTCCAAATAATCCAAATGCAATCCATCTCTTAACTCTAATTCCAGGTTTAATCCAATCAGAGAGCCTCATAGTTTCTTTTCTCCCTTATTTACATCTTCAATTATATCTCTATGCTCAATACCTGTTTTATATCCTTCTTTTGATAAAAGCTCATAAACTTTATTAGCTATTGCAACAGATCTATGTCTTCCCCCTGTACATCCTATTGAAATAATAAGCTGTCTCTTTCCTTCCTTGGTGTAATTAGGAATTAAAAATTTAAGCATATCCATAAGCTTTTCCAAAAAGCCTTCTGTTTCTTTTTGCTCTAAAACATACTTTTGAACCGGCTCTTCTAAACCTGAAAACTGCTTTAACTCCGGTATATAAAATGGATTTGGAATAAATCTAACATCAAATACTAAATCTGAATCAACTGGTATACCATATTTAAATCCAAAACTTAAAACAGTTACTGAAAGTTCTTTATCTGGCTCTTCTGCTGAACCATAATATGAATTCATTTTTTCCCTTAAATCTCTAATTGCATACTTTGATGTATCAATTATTACATCAGCTCTATCTTTAACTTCTCTAAGTTTATTTCTTTCTTCAATTATTCCTGTAAGTACACGAGACTTTGGTGAAAGAGGGTGTGTTCTTCTTGCTTCTTTAAATCTCTTTACTAATACTTCATTTGATGCTTCTAAAAATAAAATTTCATATTTAAAATCATTATTTTTTAAGTATACTAAGCTCTCAAATAAATCATCAAAGAATATTCCACCTCTTATATCAGTGACTATTGCTACTTTTTCTATATTTCCATTCTTACATGCTTCAGCAAATTTTGGTATTAATTGTGGTGGAAGGTTATCAACACAAAAGTATCCTAAATCTTCTAAACTTCTTGTTGCTTCTGTCTTTCCTGCTCCTGATAATCCTGTAACTATTACGAATCTCATACTTACTCCTCCTTTAAAAGTCCTATATATATAATTATATCATATATACTTTTTAATATATAATCTAACCTTCAATATGGCTATTATAATATTAGCAATAAATTATATTATAAATCACTACTTTTATATTTTATAGACTATTTAAATAACTTAATAAACTCTTTATTTTTTTCATTATTAAATATAAAATTATTTTTTTATATTAAATATATAAAAAATAAGCTCATAAAAATGAGCTTATTTAAAAATTATAAATTATTAAATTATAAATCTTCTCCTATTATTCTAACTTCCGGATGAAGATCTACTCCAAATTGATCTTTAACTTCTTTTTGAATATGAGCTATAAGGTCTAATATATCTTTAGCTGTTGCTCCACCTTTATTTATAACAAAGCCTGAGTGCTTTGATGATACAGCTGCTCCACCTATTGAATAACCTTTAAGTCCAGCATCTTGAATTAATTTTCCTGCAAAATATCCCTCTGGTCTTTTAAATGTGCTTCCTGCTGATGGATATTCTAACGGTTGTTTAGATTCTCTTTTTTGAGTTAAGTCTTCAACCACATTCTTTATATCATCATATTCACCATTTTTTAAATTAAAAGTAGCTTCTAAAACTATTCCATTTTCAGTCATAACTTTTGAAGTTCTATATCCTAATTTTAACTCTTCATTATTATGACTTACTATACTTCCATCTTCTAATAATACTTCTGCACTTTCAATAACATCTTTAATTTCTCCTCCATAAGCCCCTGCATTCATAAATACAGCTCCACCGATAGATCCTGGTATACCACAAGCAAATTCCAAACCTGTTAAATTATTGTTTAAAGCTTCATTTGAAACATCCTTTAAAAGTGCTCCAGTTTCAGCAATAATCTTATTGCCTTCTACTCTTATTGAATTAAGTTCTGTAAGCTTAATTACTACTCCTCTTATTCCACCATCTTTAACAAGTAAGTTTGAACCATTTCCTATAACATAATAAGGAATGTTATTTTCTAAACAAATTTTTATAGTTTTAACTACTTGCTCTTTTGTATTAGGCTTAAGCAACACATCTACTGGTCCACCAACCTTGAAATATATATGATCACGCATTTTTGCATTTAACTCTATTTGATTTTCTGAATATATGTTTTTGAATAATCCACTATACTTATTCATCCATAAAACTCCTTGAAATATATTTTTTTTACAATTAATTAGTATATTCTAAATTGGAAATTAAAACAAGTCTTTTACTATTACATTTATATTATTTTAATTAAATTTTAGTTCCATTAAAATATTCTATTATACTTTTAGCTGCTTTTTTATCTATGCTTGGCGTATCCAATAATTCTTGTAAAGTTGCCTTTTTAACATTTTCAACACTACCAAATTTCATAAGAAGCTCCTTTCTTCTCTTTACCCCTATATTAGGTATATCATCTAATATAGAATGAAGTGTTCTTTTATCCCTAAGTGATCTATGATATGTAATTGCAAATCTATGTACTTCATCTTGTATTCTTCTTATAAGTTGCATAAGATTTGAACTTCTATTTATTATAAGTTCCTCGTTTTTATATATAATACCTCTAGTTTGATGCTTATCATCTTTTACAAGTCCACATACAGGTATTTCTATCCCGAGTTTATTTAGAACTTCTAAAGCTATATTAATTTGTCCCTTTCCTCCATCCATCATTATTAAATCAGGAAAGTTAGAAAATTTACCATTTGAAAATACTAAGTTTCTTTCTTGAATCTCTTTTATTTCTTTTAAACCATGTTCAAATCTTCTTGTCAATATTTCTCTCATACTATCATAATCATTGGCACCTTTTACAGTTTTTATTCTAAACCTTCTATAATCACTATTTTTTGCTTTACCATTTTCAAAAACAATCATACTTCCTACAGAATCTACCCCTTGTATATTAGATATATCATAAGCTTCTATTCTATTTGGGATATCGTCTAAATTAAGTAACTCCGCAAGTTCTTCTAAAGAAATTTTATTTATTTCTTTTTCTTTTAAAATTTTATCTTTAAATTGCTGTAAAGTTATTTTAGCATTTTCCTTTACCATATCTAACATACTTTTCTTCTCGCCTTTTTTAGGAATTTTAATCCAAACCTTTGATCCTCTTTTTATTGTTAATAATTCTTCCAAAATATCATGATCATCAACATATGGTAAATATATATTCTTAGGTATTTTAGAAGCCCCACTATAAAAATTAACTATAAATTTAGATATAACTTCGCTTTCTTCTTCACCAGAAGTATTTTCAATCATAAAATGCTCTCTTCCAGTTACTTTTCCTTCTCTTAAAAAGAAAACTTGAACACAACTATCTTTTTCATCACTATATATATTTATAAAATCTTCATCTTCATCAGTTATTTTAAACATTTTCTGTTTTTGAACTAAAGTATCGATTGCTAATATTTTATCTCTATAAGATGCTGCTTTTTCAAATTCTAAATTATTAGCAGCATCTTCCATCTTATCTTTAAGCTCTTTAGTAACATCTTTATCTTTTCCATTTAATATATCAATTACTGAATTTATCATTTTTCCATAATCAACCTTCGAGACATAACCGCCACAAGGTGCATTGCATTTATTTATATGAAAATTTAAACAAGGCCTTGTTCTTTCTCCATTTTCAATTATAGTTCTTTTACAAGTTCTTATTGGAAAAACTTTTCTTATTAAATTTATAGTTTCATATACAGCAGCTCCATTAGTATAAGGTCCAAAATACTTATTACCATCTTTTGCAAAATTTCTTGTTATAAAAACTCTTGGGAAGTCTTCATTAGTAGTTACTTTTATAAAAGGATAAAATTTATCATCTTTTAAAGATATGTTATATTTCGGACTATGCTTTTTTATTAAATTACACTCTAATATTAATGCTTCAATTTCAGAATCAGTAATTATATATTCAAATTCAGCTATATTTTTCACCATAGCTTTTACCTTTTCTGAATGATTTTTTGAATTTCTAAAATATTGCCTTACTCTATTTTTTAAATTTTTTGCTTTACCAACATAAATTATTTCTCCAAGATTATTTTTCATTAAATAAACACCTGGATTATCTGGTAATATCTTTAATTGATATTCAAAATCAAAAATTCTAATCACCTCCAAGCTATAATAATTATTATATAAATAATTATATCACTTAAGCAAAATAAAAATATAATTAAATTATAGATAAATTAAATAAATAAAAAGAGCATTTATAAATGCTCTTTTTTATTTGTTTAATTCACTATTCATTACTTTTCCAGCAACTGTTGCAGCTTTTCCAGCTCCAAATCCACCTTCTTCAACTATGACTGCCACAACTATCTTAGGATCATTTGCTGGAGCAAATCCAACAAACCAAGAATGTGGAGTTGCAGGACTACCATCTGCATTATTGTGATCTGCTGTTCCAGTTTTACCAGCAGCATTTATTCCATCAAAGAAACTCCACTTTCCACTTTTTATATTTTTTTGAACCAATCCTTGCATATATCCTTTAATAATTGTAGCTTGACCTTCAGTCATAGCTTTTCTATATTCTTTAGATTTCATTGTTTCAACAGTTTTTCCTTTGTCATCAACAACACTTTTTACTAATTGTGGCTCCATTATAACACCATTATTTGCAACTGCTGAAGTTGCTAGTGCCATTTGTATAGGCGTTGCAAGTATACTTGCTTGCCCAATACCACTTCTTGCTATATCACCAATTTGATAACTTTCAAGCTTTGGAAATTCACTTGGAGATATAGTAAAACCATTTGCTGGTATCTGACTATTAAATCCAAAATTTTCTGCTGTTTTTAATAACTTATCATTTCCAAGTTGCATAGCAAGTGTTCCATAAACAACATTGCTTGAAACTATAAATGCCTTTCTTAAATCAATATTTCCATATGAAGCTCCACCTGCATTAGCTAAATTTTTTCCATCTTGGAATTTAATTTCACCACTATCATTAAAGGTCTTGCCTGTAACATCTGGAATATTTTCAAGCGCACTTGCTGTTGTTATTATTTTAAAAGTAGACCCAGGTGGATATCTTCCTGCTATAACTCTATTCATAAGTGGACTATTTAATTTATCGCCTGAATTTGCTTTCTTCATTTCAGCTTCTAAATTATTAGGATTAAAACTAGGCTTAGAGACAGATGCAATAATTTCTCCTGTTTTAGGATTGATTGCCACAACAGCCCCTCTATTATCACCTAAAGCATTATAGGCTATTTTTTGTAAATTTGTATCAAGAGTTGTAACTACTGTATTTCCTATCTTGTTTTTATCATCATTTCTATTTTTAAAAGATTTTTTTAAATTATCTATACTAAAATTATGAATCAATTCATTAAAACTTGATGATGTACAAGTTGTAAGCTGTTTATCATAAGAATTTTCAAGCCCTGATATACCAAATTTACTATCAACATACCCTATCGGATGAGCATACAAAGCGCCATACTCATATTCCCTCTTTTGAGTATTGTTTTTTTCTCTTATACTTTTTGCAATTATATTTCCATCTCGATCTTTTATTTCCCCTCTTAAAACTTCATTTCTCTTAGCCCATGATCTTTGATTACCTGGCATCTCTGAAATTTTAGGAGCTTTAAACACCTGAAAATAAGCCATATATGATATAAGGGCTATAAGTAAAAATAAGAACACAATCATTACTTTTGTTACACTATTTTTAATATCACCTTTCATTCTAGCCCTCCTCTGATATTTTCTGTAATATTCCTAATGCAAAAAACATTGTTAATATTGATGAACCACCGTAACTAATAAGAGGTAATGCTATACCTGTTAATGGTATTACTGCAAATACTCCACCAATAATAACAAGTACCTGACAAACTATCATAGCACTAAATCCTACTGCACTTAATTGTGAAAATTCATCATCAGTTACAAATGCCGTTCTTATACATCTATAAAATAATAAGAAATATAATATCATTATTCCTATACCAAATATCATACCCTGTTCTTCACATATTATTGCAAAGATATAGTCTGTTGTATGTACTGGCACATATTGTGGATACCCTTCTCCAAGTCCTGATCCAAACATTCCACCTGAAGAAATAGCGTATAGACCTTGAACTATTTGATATCCTTGATCTTGAGCATATTCCCATGGATTTTTCCATATTAAAACTCTATCTCTTACGTGTCCAAAAAATTTATATGCTCCAATTGAACCTATAACCGAAAGTCCTAAACATGTAAATATATACTTTTTCTTTCCTGTTGCAATATACAGCATAGTTACGGATATTCCAAAGAAAATAAGTGCAGACCCTAAATCTCTTTGAAGAACCATACAACCTAAACTAAACATTACTACAAGTCCTGGTCTTATAAGATTTTTGAAGTTCCCCTTTGAATTATCTCCAACCTTATATTCCTTAAGAGTAGCTGCTAAATACAAAACCAATGCTATTTTACCAAACTCTGAAGGTTGAAAGCTTATAGGACCTATTATTACCCAGTTTTTAGCTCCAAAAACTACTTTACCAAATAAAAGTGCCATAGGCATAAACACTATTACACCTATGATGTATAAATTTTTATACTTAGCAAAATTTTTAAAGTTAGGAAATGCTTTAAGTACTATAATAAATACTACTATACTTGCTAAAAACCAAATAAGTTGTTTTTCTGCAACCTTTGGATCAAGCCTATAAAGCATAGCTATACCTATAACTACTAAAATACACGAAAATGTAAGAATAAACTTATCTCCCTCTGGGTAAAATTTTCTTACAATCAAATTAGCAATAAATATAACTACACATAATATTCCACCTAAATATAATGCATCTTTATCTATAGGAGCTTTTAAAAGTGCTAGGTTAGTAAAAAGAGCTATACATAATAAATATGTTAATCCAAGCATTATTCTTTCTTTATTGTCTTTTTTCATTTAATCACCCCACCACTATCTAAGGAATAACCTTGAATATAGCTGTTCCTATAGCAATTTGATCTTTTGGAAATAACTTAACTTTACCATTAATTTTTTCACCATTCAAATATGTTCCATTAGTACTATTTAAATCTTCTAAAATAAGTACATTATTTTTTGCCATTATTCTAGCATGATTTCCTGATACATATTTATCAGTTAATATTATGGTATTGTTACTTCTTCTACCTATTGTGGCTAAATCTCTTATAGGGACTACCGACCCAACTTTTAGCGATGTATTTTCACCAGCTTTTACTATTTCTATACCTAGATATCTCTTTTTATTAGGTATAGGTCTTCTATTACTAGCTTTTTTATTGGCAGTACTTGGATTTCCACCGCTTTTAACATCTTTAGCCATTATTTTTAAGGCGTATACAATTATGAAATATAATATTACTATAAAAATTATTCCAAATACACCTGCAATAAATTTTGAAAAATCCATCTTTTCACCTCAAAAAAAATACTTTATCTTTTTGATTATACACCAAAATACCATTAAATTCATACATTTATCTTACAATTAATAAACTATATAATAATTAACTAGGTATTTAAGTAAAATATCTTAAAACCTAGCTAATTATTTAATAATTTTATTTTACTTTAATATCTTACGTAAATATTGACCAGTATATGAATCTTTTATGTTACATATTTCTTCAGGTGTTCCTGTTCCCAAGATGGTACCACCTTTATCTCCACCTTCTGGTCCTAAATCTATTATATAATCAGCACATTTTATCATATCTAAATTGTGTTCTATAACAATAACTGAATTTCCTGAATCAACTAACCTTTGTAGTATTCCAACTAATCTATTAACATCGTCTATATGAAGACCTGTTGTTGGTTCATCTAATATATATAAAGTTTTTCCTGTACTTCTCTTTGAAAGTTCAAATGCCAGCTTTATTCTTTGTGCTTCTCCACCAGATAATTGTGTTGATGGCTGACCAAGTCTTATATAACCAAGTCCTACATCATATAATGTTTGAAGCTTATTTTTTATTCTTGGTATATGCTCAAAAAATTCTAACGCTTCTTCCACTGTCATATTAAGAACATCATCTATATTTTTCCCCTTATATTTAACCTCTAAAGTTTCTCTATTATATCTCTTTCCTTTACAAACTTCACAAGGTACATATACATCAGATAAAAATTGCATTTCAATTTTTATAATTCCATCTCCTGAACAAGCTTCACATCTTCCACCCTTTACATTAAAGCTAAACCTTCCTGGTTTATATCCACGCATTTTTGCTTCTGGTGTTTGCGAAAATAATTCTCTTATTATATCAAAAGTACCTGTATAAGTAGCTGGATTTGAACGCGGTGTTCTTCCTATAGGACTTTGATCTATATCTATTATCTTATCTATATTTTCAAAACCTTTAATTTCTTTATGATTTCCAACTGAATTTTTACTCTTATTAACTAATTTATTTAATCCTTTATAAAGAATTTCATTAACTAATGTACTCTTTCCTGAACCTGATACTCCAGTTACCATAGTCAATACTCCAAGTGGAAAGTCTACCGTTACATTTTTTAGATTATTTTCTTTAGCTTTAACTACAGTAATTTTATTTCCATTACCTTTTCTTCTTTCATTTGGAACTTCTATTTTTTTCTTTCCTGTTAAATATTGAGCAGTTATTGAGTTATCATTTTTCTCTATTTCTTCTAATGTACCTGCCGCAACAATTTCTCCACCATGCTCTCCAGCTCTTGGACCAATATCAACAATGTAATCAGCCGCTCTCATTGTATCTTCATCATGTTCTACAACTATTACTGTATTACCGACATCTCTTAAATGTTTTAGTGTTCCTATAAGTCTATCATTATCTCTTTGATGAAGTCCTATACTTGGTTCATCCAAAATATATAAAACACCCATAAGGGCTGAACCTATTTGTGTAGCAAGTCTTATTCTTTGAGACTCTCCACCTGATAATGTACCTGAATTTCTTGAAAGATTTAAATAATCCAATCCTACATTAATTAAAAATTCTAATCTACTAATAATTTCTTTTAATATTTGCTCACTTATTATTTTATTTTTTTCTGAAAATTTTATAGATTTTATAAAATCTAACTCATCTTTTATAGACATTTGAGTAAATTCATAAATATTTTTATCACCAACAGTTACAGATAATGCTTCCTTTGAAAGTCTTGCCCCCTTACATTTTGGACAATATTTATTACTCATGTATTGCTCTATTTCACCTTTTATTAAATCAGAATTTGTTTCTCTATATCTTCTTTGAAGGGCATTTATTTCACCTTCCCATACAGAATTATATGTTGCTTTTACACCATCTTTAACATAATCAACCTTTAATCTTTTCCCCTCTGTTCCATATAACAATACTTTAACAACTTCATTTGATAAATCTTTTATTGGTGTATTTAAATCAAAGTTATATTCTTTGCTTAAAGCTTTTAAAAAGGCAAATGTCCATGAATCTTCTTTTAGTCTACCTTCACCCCAACAAGCTATAGCACCTTCCATTATACTTAAATCTTTATTTGGTATTATTAAATTTTCATCTATTTCAATTAATGAACCTAGTCCATCACAATAATCACATTTACCAAAAGGTGAATTAAAAGAAAACATTCTAGGTGCTAATTCCTCAATACTTATATTACAATCAGGACAAGCAAAATTTTCACTATAAAGAGTATCTTCTCCACCTATCTCATTAATAATAACTAATCCTTCTCCAAGCTTTAATGCCGTTTCTATTGAATCAGTTAACCTTTTTTCTATTCCTTCTTTTATTATTAATCTATCTACAATTGCTTCTATATTATGTTTTTTATTCTTTTCTAATTTTACTTCATCTTCCGTAAGGTCATATACCTCACCATCTATTCTTGCTCTTATAAAACCATTTTTCTTTATATTTTCTAATAATTTTTCATGAGCTCCTTTTCTACCTCTTATAACTGGTGCTAAAATTTGAACTTTTGTTCTTTCTTCTAACGCCATAACTTTATCAATTATTTGATCTACAGATTGTTTGCTTATTACTTTTCCACACTTTGGGCAATGTGGAATTCCTACTCTTGCGTAAAGCAATCTTAAATAATCATATATTTCTGTTATAGTTCCAACTGTTGACCTAGGATTTTTACTTGTTGTTTTTTGGTCTATTGATATAGCTGGTGATAATCCTTCGATATTTTCAACATCTGGTTTATTCATTTGGCCTAAAAACTGTCTTGCATAAGCTGAAAGAGATTCTACGTATCTTCTTTGACCTTCAGCATATAATGTATCAAAAGCTAATGATGATTTACCTGAACCTGAAAGTCCAGTAAATACAATTAACTTATCTCTAGGTATCTCTAAACTAATATTTTTTAAATTATGTACTTTAGCTCCTTTTATTATAATTTTATCTTTCATATAACTACCTCTCTTTTAACTTATAAATCTATTTTTAACTTAAGTTTATAATTAAATACACGAACATATATTCTCATTATTAATTTTAAATTTATCTCTCTTTATTGTCAATTATACCATTCATTCAGTTCTTTAATAATTAATATTATTTAATAATTATATACTTTATTTGAATAAAAAAAGCTAAACAATATAATATTATATTGTTTAGCTTTTATTTCATTTATGTATAACTCTTTATTATAAATTTTTTTCTCTTATTATTATTTCAGCAGCAGCCTCTGCCATTTCTCCTGTAAATTTTACACATTGATCTTTGTGTTCTTTTGAACCCATAACCATACCTTTTGTTAACACACTACAGCAAGTTAGCTTATTTGCTTCTCTAAATCTATCATGTAATTCTTTTGATAGTTCTAAAGTCTTATTCACCTCTTCTCCACCTAGTTCATTTCTACCAAATATCATTCCTATAGCCATTACAGCACCTGTTAAAGCTCCACATGTACATCCAGCTCTCCCTATTCCTACTGGAAATCCTGATGCGAATTTTATTACGTCATCACTTAACTCTGGCATAAATTCATCTTTTAAAGTTTTAACTATAGATTCTGAACAGAACAGTTGTCCATCTCTGTAATATTTTTCAGCTGTTTCTTTTATTCTAAGTAATCTTTCATCTTTCATAATTAACGCCTCCTAAATTATATACAAAATAATTTTATCATATTATTTAATTATATTCTGTTATATTTCTTTCACTTTTTTTATTAAAACACTTCCGTTATTTAATTATTTTCCTTTAACAATTTATAAATTGGGTCTATCTTATAAATAAAAAAGCTAATCGATAATCTTTAAAATACCGATTAGCTTTTTATTATTTTTTAAGTTTATTTATCATATCTCTAAGTTCAGCAGCTCTTTCAAACTGAAGATTTTTAGAAGCATCCATCATTTCATCTGTATATTTCTTAATTAAATCTTCTCTTTCTTTCTTAGTCATATTTTTAGGTTGATGTTCTATTTCATACTTAGTTTCTTCTTCAGCCACTTTAGTAGCTTCTATTACTTCCCTTACATCCTTTATTATTGTCTTTGGAACTATATTATGCTCTTTATTGTATTCCTTTTGTATTTCTCTTCTTCTTTCTGTTTCTTTAATAGCTCTATCCATTGAACCTGTTATTGTATCTGCATACATTATTACTTTACTTTCTGAATTTCTAGCTGCTCTTCCTATTGTTTGAATAAGTGAAGTTTCTGATCTTAAGAATCCTTCTTTATCAGCATCTAAAATTGCAACTAAAGCAACTTCAGGAATATCAAGTCCCTCTCTTAAAAGGTTTATTCCAACTAAAACATCATATTTTCCAAGTCTTAAATCTCTTATTATTTTCATTCTTTCAATTGTATCTATATCTGAATGCATATAAGTTGTTTTTACACCAAGTTCTATTAAATACTTAGTTAAGTCTTCTGCCATTTTTTTAGTTAATGTTGTTATTAAGGTTCTAAAGCCTCTATTTGTTGTATTTATTATTTCACTATACAAATCATCTATTTGTCCATTTACTGGTTTAATAACAATTTCAGGATCCAAAAGTCCTGTAGGTCTTATTATTTGTTCTGCCACAACCTTTGAATGTTCTTCTTCATATTTTGCAGGTGTAGCACTAACAAACACAACTTGATTTATTTTCTTTTCAAACTCCTCAAATTTTAATGGTCTATTATCATATGCACATGGAAGTCTAAATCCATATTCAACTAGCGAATCTTTTCTTGATCTATCTCCAGCATACATAGCTCTAACTTGAGGAAGCGTCACATGACTTTCATCAATAAACATTAAGTAATCATCTTTTGGAAAATAGTCTAACAATGTTTTTGGTGGAGTTCCTGGAGCTCTTCCATCTAGTATTCTTGAATAATTTTCTATCCCACTACAATATCCCATTTCTCTTATCATCTCTATATCAAAATTAGTTCTTTGTCTAAGCCTTTGAGCTTCAAGCAACTTATCTTGTGAATTAAGCTCTTTAAGCCTGTCTTCAAGTTCTTCCTCTATTCTATTTATTGACCTATCTAAAACTTCTTTTGATGCAGCAAAGTGAGATGCTGGATAAATTTGAGCATGATTTCTTTCTCCTAAAATTTTTCCTGTAAGAACATCAAATTCCCTAATTCTATCAATCTCATCACCAAAGAATTCTACCCTTATTCCTTTACTTGAAGATGATGCCGGAATAATATCTAAAGAATCTCCTCTAACCCTAAATGTTCCTCTAGAAAAATCAACATCATTTCTTTCATATTGGATTTCAATAAGTTTCTTTATTACTTCATCTCTATCTTTTATCATACCTTGTCTAAGACTTATTGTAAGCTTTTTATACTCATCTGGATTACCTAATCCATATATGCAAGATACTGAAGCAACTATTATTACATCTTTTCTTTCAAATAATGCTGATGTTGCTGAGTGTCTAAGCTTATCTATTTCATCATTTATAGATGCATCTTTTTCAATAAATGTATCTGTTTGAGGTACATAAGCTTCTGGCTGATAATAGTCATAATAAGAAACAAAATATTCAACTATACTATCTGGAAAAAACTCCTTAAACTCTGAACAAAGTTGTGCTGCCAATGTTTTATTATGTGCTAACACTATTGTAGGTTTTTGAACTCTTTCTATTATATTTGCCATAGTGAAAGTTTTACCTGAACCTGTAACACCTAAAAGAGTTTGAAATTCATTTCCCTCATTAATAGATTTAACTAACTTATCTATAGCTTTTGGTTGATCTCCCATAGGCTTAAACTTTGATTTTATTTTAAATTCACCCATAACTTCACCTCATCTCAAATTTATTTATTCTTTAACTTTTTAATCATTTCTAATATTTTTTCTTTCGTTAAATTAATTTTCTTATTTTCATCTATAGATTTTGGTACAAGTAATATTCCTGGCATTTTTCCTTTTTTAAATATTACTTTTTTATTATTTCCACATAAATCTATTAATTCTAATTCCACACTAATATAATTATTAGTAATTGATGCATATATTTCTTTTTCATTTAATACTTTATTACCATTTAATCTTATTATTTTATCTCCAGCTTTAATTCCAACATTATATCCTCTTGAAAAAGGAATTACATCTAAAACACATATTCCTGCGTCATCACTAAAAAATATAGGTTCTCTTTTATCTTCCATTTTTCTTTCAAACCTAAATATAAATTCATATATTATAGGGGTTAGTACTATTGCTAATACTTCCATAGCCAGTCCAAACTTTGTTAATATTGAAATTAAAATAATTATAATTCCATATAAAATTGTATATATTCCGCTTAATCTACTTTTTTCTTTTTTAGTTTTAGTAAAAGTAGTTGCACTATAATTTATTAAAGTAAAAAAAGGAACCATTACTAAAACTGAAACTTTTATTAATTCAAGTATACTACTTGAGTTTAATAAAGGCCACCATGATGGAGTATTTATAACGTCTGATGTTGTGGCACTATCTCCACTCAATTTTAATGCTATAAATATTGCAACTGGCAACATCCAATTTCTACTCAATACATATCCTCCAATTATTTTTTCTTCTTTTTTAGAGAATACTGCCATTGATCCTTTGCTACCATCAAATATAATTAAAAAACCTTTTAATATGTATATAACTCCTATAAGTGCTATTAAAGAAGTAATATTTATTCTAAATAAATTAATATCACTTCCCCCAATTTTAAAATATGTAAACACTATACTTAAAGCTCCAAAAATAAATGCTAAGTAAGGAAGTTTAATTGCTCTTCCTCTAAAAAATATAGATAAAATAGTCAAACTAAATATTAACTCTACACCTGATCCCTCTTTAAATGTTATTCCTAAAATGCTTATTAATATACTTGCAAGAAAGCCTGCAATTATTCCTAATGTTATTTGAGATAAAGTTAATTCTAAGGGAGAATTAATATTCTCCCCTATAATCATTCTTTGCATAAAAGCTAATTTTTTATTTTTTACATAAAACACAAAGGACATAGCAATTAAAAATATTACAAATAATGGATCTATAAAAATATATGCTACTGATTTTATTGCGTTTAAAACTAAGTCCATCTTTCCTCCTACTTACTTACCTTTTGGTTTATAATCTCTAATGCTTTTTTAAATTGATTATCTAAACTTCTATTATATTGTTTTCCTAATACATCCTTAGATAACTCTACATTAATATCTGGTTTTATTCCTTTTTTATGAATGTTTTCTCCATTTGGTGTGTAATACTTTGATATAGTAACTTTAAGTGCACTTCCATCCTTAAATTCTACTGGTGCTTGAACTATCCCCTTACCAAATGTGTTAGTTCCTATAATTGTAGCAACATTATAATCTCTTAAAGCTCCTGTAACAACTTCTGACGCACTGGCACTTCCTTTATCAACAAGTACAACTAATGGCATTCCTTCTGCTATACCACCCTTTGATAATTCTTCTGACCTATTATCATATTTATCTACCGTATACGTTATTAATTTTCCCTTTGGTATAAATTGTGATGCAACCCCAACCGCTTCCTTAAGATAGCCACCTGGATTTCCCCTTAAATCTAATATTAATCCTTTCATGCCCTTTGATTTTAAATCTTCTATTTCTTTCTTAAAATCTTCTGTAACATTTGCATTAAATGATTTTATTTGAATATAGCCAATATTTTCTTCTATCATTTCACCTTTTACAGAATCAGTTTTTATAACATCTCTTTTTACTTTAACATCAAATGTATCTTTATCAGCTCTCTTTATAGTTAAAGTTATTTCTTCTTTTTCCTTTCCTGTAATTAATGAAGTAGCCTTATCTACATCATTACCTACTTGCTGTCCATTTACAGCAACAATAACATCATCACTTTTTATTCCCGCTTTATATGCTGGAGAATCTTCAATTGGTGATATAACTGTAACCTTGTCATTTTTAACACCAACATACACCCCAATACCCATATATTCCCCTGAGTTTTGTTCTTTAAACTTTTTATATTCATCTTTATTCATATAAATTGTATAAGGATCGCCAAGAGAATTAACCATTCCCTTTATTGCCCCTTCTGCGGCTATGCTATCATTAATTTCTCCATCATAATTCTTTATTAATGCATCTCTAACTTTAAATAATTCTTTATATTCCTTAACATTATTAAATTCCTTAAGCTCTTTATCAACCTTTGAATTAGTAGTTGCAAGAACTAATCCCTTAGTAGCAAATAAATTCCCTAAATAAAAACTTCCCAAACACAAACAAACAACAAAAAGAGTACCTAACATTATGTAGATAACCTTTTTGTTGTTTTTGTTTTTATTTTTATTATACTGATACATAACCATAACATCCTTTCAATCTTCTCAAGCCGTATAATTTAATAGTATAACTTAAATTATAAAATTTTTCCATATTAAACTAAACTCAGTAGGAATTTCTTCCTACTGAGTTATTATAATAATATTTTATTCATATTTAATAATTTTATACTATTAAGAATTTTCTTAATGAAGCATAACTTGATACACCACCAACTACTAATCCACCTAATCCAAAGTATAGTAATAAATTAGTTCCAACATAGCTTACTGGAAGTAATGATATATATAGTACTTTATCTGAAATCCAACTTACAAATCCATTATATGCAAGTACTAAGAATATTATTGCTAATACTGAACCTATAAGCCCTATTATCATTCCTTCAATTATAAATGGCCATCTAATAAACCAATCAGTAGCTCCAACAAACTTCATTATACCAACTTCTCTTCTTCTTGAGTAAACAGTTAATTTTGTTGTGTTCATAATTAAGAATACAGCAACACCAGTTAGTATTACAAATAAAACAAATCCTAAAACTCTAAATGCATTTACTACTTTAGTAATTGTATTTACTATATCTTGTTGATTTCCTATACTTTCAACCCCTGGCATACTTTGAACAGCATCTGCTATTGATTTTGCATAACTAGGGTCTTGTAATTTTACTACAAATGATGCTGGGAAAGGATTATTATTTAAATTATATCCTTCTAATAGTCCTTTACTTTCCTTAGTGCTTTCTTGGAAATTTTTAAATGCTTGTTCTTTTGATTCATATTGTATTTCTTTAACACCTGGAAGCTCATTTAACTTTATTTCAACTTCTCTTTGCTCAATTAATTTGATATCATCTTTTAAGTATACTCTAACGTCTACTTTTGACTGCACATCATTAAGAGCTAAACCTACATTTTTGCTTATAAGTACGAATATACCTAAAACAAAAAATGTAATAAGTACTGTGATAACAGATGCAAAGCAAAGAGTTTTATTTCTTCTCAAGCTTTTAAAGGCATCAGAAATAAAATGATTTACTGTATTAATTTTCATCATTATACCTACCTCTCTTTTCGTCTCTTACAATTTCACCTTTCTCAATAGCTATAACTCTTTTTTTCATATCATTAACAATCTCTTGAGCATGTGTTGCCATAAGAACAGTTGTACCAGCCTTATTAATATCATCTAAAAGTTCCATTATTTCCTTCGCTGTATCAGGGTCAAGGTTTCCTGTAGGCTCATCAGCAATTAAAATTGATGGATTATTAACTATTGCTCTTGCTAAAGAAACTCTTTGTTGTTCTCCTCCTGATAACTCATGTGGAAACATCTTATATTTGTGTGATAATCCAACTAATGATAACACCATCGGAACTCTTCTTCTTATTTCTTTTGGTGCCGCTTCAACTACTTTCATAGCAAAGGCAACATTTTCATAAACATTAAGATTAGGTATTAATCTAAAGTCTTGGAATACCATTCCTATTTTTCTTCTATAATATGGTGTTTGTTTTCTCTTTATATCTGCTAAATTTTGACCTGAAACTACTATTTCTCCTGAAGAAGGTTCTACTTCTTTTAATAACATTTTTATGAATGTTGATTTACCTGCCCCTGATGGACCAACTAGAAAGACAAATTCACCTGATGCTATTTCTACGTTGACATCTGATAGAGCTTTTACGTTATTATCATAAACCTTAGATACATTTTTAAATTCTATCATTCTCTAAACACTCCTTATAAATTGGACTCCTCCATAAACCCCTTGTCCATTATACAGAACCATTATATCACATGTATCTACACATATAATATAATATTTTATTAAGTTTTTTGTATTAAGATAAATTTCCACAAGAACTTATTAAATTTTTTGTAGAATTATGCTTCATTAATATCTGAGAAGCCTTCTCCTAAAACTTCATGAACTTCTCCAACTGTAATAAAAGCCTTTTTATCTACATATCTTATATGTTTCTTTAATTTTATAAATTCATTTCTATTTAGAATTGTATATATTATATAACTTTCTTTCTTAGAAAATCCACCTACTCCTTTTATTGCGGTATAGCTTCTTCCAAGCTCTTCTAGTATAAACTTGCTTATTTTTTCTGTATGATCACTTATAATCATTACTTGTTTACATGAATTAAACCCTTCTATAAACTTATCAACTGATACACCAAGTATTATTACACTTAACATTGAATAAAAACCTAAATCCAATCCAAACACATAAGCTCCTGAAATTGTAATTATAAGATCTACTATTAATAAAGCTTTACCAATATCAATATGCATAAACTTATTCATAATTTTTGCTAAAATATCTGTTCCACCTGTTGATGAATTAGCATTAAATACTAAAGCTATTCCTAAAGCTGATATAAGTGTTCCTATTATTGTAGCAATAACTAAATCATGAGTTATTGCAAAAGGATTAAGAAATTTTTCAATAATCCACATAACTACTGAAAGCATTAAAGTTGCATAAACGCTTCTACTTCCAAAATTTCCACCTATGAATATAAATGCAACAGCAAATAAAATAATATTTATTATTAATGTTATAATACCTACACCTATTGATGGTATAAAATTATTTACCACTATAGCAAATCCAGTAACTCCTCCAGCTGCTAAGTTATTTGGTGCGAAGAAATATTCTACTGATATTGCTACTAATATTACCCCCAATGTTATTATTACATAATCTTTTAGTACTCTCTTTTCCATTAATTAACACCCCAATTCTTAATAAAATATTCTTCAATACTTTATTATTAGTTTCTCCAGCTTCAATTATACTATCCTACGCTACAAAATCCTTTGAATAACAAAGTATTGATAATTATAAAGGCTTATTTCACTGTTATCTTTTATAAATTTTCTAAGCTTAATAGCTTGTACTTTTAAAATAACTTTTTATTTCTAGTATATAAATTTCATAATTAATAAAGCTTATTTTCTATTGATAGCTTTTATTATGTAATTTTTTAATCATAGGTTTTAGTAAAAATAATTAACTTGGTTAAATATATTTAATGTATTTATAATTTTATATACAACAATTCTATTTAATAAAATACATATTTCTGTATATGTCTCTTGCCAATACTAATTTATACAACTAATCATTAATATAATGTAAGTTCACTATTTATATTGAAATTCAAATACATATTCTAAAGGAGCTTATTTTAAATTTTTTCTATTGCTTTTATTACATAAATTAAAGTATTCTGATTAAATACAATTTAAATTCGTTTCTAAATTTTATGAACCCATACGATTTAAATCACCCTACATATTACCCTCATAATTTAAATACATAATTTTATATATAAAAATAACAGTATAGCCTTCACTATACTGTTATATCATAAATAAGTTAATTTTTTCTATTACTTTTTGTAACTTATAGCTTTCTTTGCTTTTTCAGCTACATTTTTTGCAGTTAATCCATAAGCTTCTAATAATTCGTTTGGTTTTCCACTTTCACCAAAAGTATCCATAACACCAACTTTTAATACTGGTACTGGATATTCTTCACATAAAACTTCTGAAACAGCTGAACCTAATCCACCAATTATGTTGTGTTCTTCTGCTGTTACTATTGCACCAGTTTCTTTGGCAGCTTTTATTAAAAGTTCTTTATCTATCGGCTTTATTGTATGAATATTTAAAACTCTTGCATTTATTCCTTCAGCCTTTAAAATTTCTGCAGCTTCTATAGCTGTATCAACCATTATACCTGTTCCTATTATAGTAACATCGTTACCTTCTTTTAAAGTAACTCCTTTACCTATTTCAAATTTATAATCAGCATTATCATTTATAACATTAACTGCAGCTCTTCCAAGTCTTACATAACAAGGACCATTAAATTCTGCAACCGCTTTTATAGCAGCTTGTGCTTCTACATCATCTGATGGATTTATAACTGTCATATTTGGAATACTTCTCATTAATGATAAATCTTCAATAGCTTGGTGTGAAGCTCCATCTTCTCCTACTGTTAAACCAGCATGAGTTGCACATATTTTAACATTTAGTCTTGGATAACAAATTGAATTTCTTATTTGCTCAAATGCTCTACCAGCAGCAAACATAGCAAATGTACTAACAAAAGGGATTTTACCACAAGTTGACATACCTGCTGCTACACCCATCATGTTAGCTTCAGCTATTCCCATGTTAAAAAATCTTTCTGGTGCAACTGATTTAAATTCTGCAGTTTTTGTTGATTTTGAAAGGTCAGCGTCTAATACAACAACATTTTTGTTGATTTCAGCTAAATCTTTTAATGCTTTTCCGTATGATTCTCTTGTTGCTATTTTTTTACTCATATTATTTGTCCCCTCCAATTTCTTTTAAAGCTTCTTCGCATTGTTCTCTGCTTGGAGCTGTTCCATGCCAGCTTGCTTCATTTTCCATAAATGAAACACCTTTTCCTTTTACAGTCTTACATACTATTGCAGTTGGTTGACCTTTATGATTTTTAGCCTTTTCTATAGCTTCTAATATTTCATCATAATTATGTCCGTCTATTACTAATACATTCCAACCAAATGCTTCAAATTTCTTATCTATTGGTGAAGGGTTCATTACTTTAGTTATATCTCCATCTATTTGAAGACCATTAAAATCTATAAATATTGTTAAATTATCTAATTTGTAGTGGGCTCCTGACATTGCAGCTTCCCATACTTGACCTTCTTCTAATTCTCCATCCCCAAGTAGAGCATATACTCTATAATCTTTGTTATCAACCTTACCTGCTAGAGCCATTCCAACAGCTGCTGATATACCTTGACCAAGTGATCCAGTTGACATATCTATTCCTGGTAAATCATTCATATTAGGATGTCCTTGAAGATTTGAACCAAATTTTCTTAAAGTTTTTAACTCCTCTGGACTAAAAAATCCTCTTCTTGCTAAAGCACTGTATAAAACTGGTGCAGCATGACCTTTTGATAAAACAAATCTATCTCTATTTTCCATTTTAGGATTTTTTGGATCAATATTCATTTCATTAAAGAATAATGTTGTTACTATATCTGCAGCTGATAATGATCCACCTGGATGTCCTGATGCAGATTCAGTTAACATTGATACTATGTCTTTTCTTATAATTTTAGCTGTGTCCATTAGCTCTTGTTTATTCATTTTCATTTTTTATCCTCCCAGTATTAATTTAACATTATATAGATTTAGTTTTCCGCTATTTACGTTTTTTATTTTATCATATATTTTCCACTTTGTATACATAATAATATATACTATTTTGAATTAGTATCTCATATTTAACACTTTAGTATACTCTATTTGTAATAGTATATCCTTTACATATCTTTTATTGAGCTTTTACATAATTAATAGATATTATAAAACAATAAAAGCTACGCAAATGATTACATTCGCATAGCTTGTTCATCTTTTATTAAAATTTTGTTAATTACTTTAAATTAAATTTAAGCTTATTAATAAAGCTTTATTTACCTTTTTCATATCTTCATCTGTCATATGTCCTATTTTTTCCTTAAGCCTTCTTTTATCTAATGTCCTAATTTGTTCTAGTAGAACTACAGAATCCCTATTTAACCCATATTCTTCTGAAGATATCTCAACATGTGTTGGTAATTTTGCTTTATTAATTTGAGATGTTATAGCTGCCACAATAACTGTAGGACTATATCTATTACCTATATCATTTTGAATTATGATAACAGGTCTTATCCCTCCCTGTTCTGATCCAATAACCGGGCTCAAATCAGCATAAAATATATCTCCTCTTTTTACTACCATAGTCGTCATAAGAATTATCACACTCCGCAAAGCCATGTCTCATAATCATCAACATCAACTAATTCATGTTCTGTCATTAAAGCTAATTGTAAATTTAATAAAGCCATCTCTTGATATCCTTTTTTCATAATATCCTCAATTTCTTTATTATTATCCCTATCTATATATACTATTAAATTATCTCCGTTATATTTACAACTTTCTTCTAATTGACCTAACTTTTCTAAATCCTTTTGACGTGACATGATAATTCCTCCTAATTCAACAAAGAATTTTATGTATATTCAAATTATATATAAAAGTATGTCACAATGTCAAAGGATTTGTATTATATATTTAAATTTGTTTTAAATTTTTTTAAAATCATTTGATACCCATTTTTTTATCCTATATGTACACTTAAATTAATTATTTAACCCTTTGTAATGTTTTGATTTGATCTTTGGCTGATTTTTATTTTTTAAACTTATCCTTTTCACATAACTTTTTATTCAAAAATTCTCTATATTCTATTTTTATTCTTTCTTTATTATTACTATCAAATACTTTTAAAACCATTGGTTCTTTCTTATTTTTATCTATATATAAAGTTGCTCTATCAATATGAAGATTTTTAGTTACTAAATCAAACTCAACCTTTAAATATTTTAAATCTCCCCAATCTTCTTGCCCTTCTTTAAATTCTAAAATTGGGTTTTTAAAAAGTTCTTTCATTGCAGCCAAGTCATATACTCTATCTAGTTCTCTATCTACCTCATACTTTTCATTTGTTTTATTGTAAATCATAGTTATACTATCATCAGTATATATTTTTGTAAGCTCTTCTCCAAAATCTAACCTTATACCGTTATCTTTACAATAAGATAATTCCGCCTTTTGATTGTATGTTCCATTATCATTTGTTATTGTATATTCAACTATAGATGTATAATCATCTAAATTTTTAACAGTATTTAATATATCTTCATTAGTTGGGGTTACCACATGTCTTAATGATATTATAAGTATTATTGAAATAAAGGGTATTATCATTAAAACTGTTATTAATAATTTCTTTTTTAGATTATTATCCTTTGATTTAATTTTTTTTTGTTTTTTATTAAAATTACTTTTTATTTTATCTAAAACTTTCATTTAAACCTCCGTAGCTTAATTGTTTATTAATACTAATATTAAGCTAACGTAAGATTTATTCTAATTTTCACATAATTTTTCTATTGTTTTTGGTAATTCTTCTATTATATCTCTTGCATTAACTGAATATCTAGAACTTGAAAGTGTATCTCCTATATATCCATGTATGTATGCGCCAAGCAATGCAGAATCTATCATAGATACTTTTTGACCTACAAATGATGTTATTATTCCAGTTAAGCAATCACCCATTCCTCCTGAAGCCATCTTACTATTTCCAGTTGGATTTATAAAAGTGTTTTTTCCATCTGATATAACTGTGTTATACCCTTTAAGTAATACTATAATTTGATACTTTTTTGCAAAATCTCTTGTTGTATCTATTCTATTTGATTCAATTTCCTTAATAGAAACTCCTATTAATCTTGCTAATTCACCTGGATGTGGTGTTATTATAGCCCTACCTTTTAAACTATCTAGCATATATTTATTTTGACTTATTATATTTAAAGCATCTGCATCTAAAATAAGTTTACATTTGCTTTCTTTTATTATTTTATCTAATACTTTAACACTTTCTTCTTCAGTGCTAAGTCCTGGTCCACAAGCTATTACATCAAAGCAATTTAAATCTTTAATATCTTTAGCTATTGAATATTCATCAACAATAGCCTCTATTAATCTACATTTTAATGAATTTACTATATCCTTGTGAGATAATAATGTAACTAATCCACTACCTGTTCTAACGCAAGCTTCAGTTGTTATAAATGCTGCTCCACTATATTTTTTACTACCTGCTATTATTAAAACCTTGCCATATTTCCCCTTGTGTCCAGTGATATCTCTTATTGGAATCATTTCTTTATATTTATTTTTTTCTATTATGTAAGTTTTTTCGCTATTTTTTTCTTTTATAAATTCTGGAATATTAATTTTTACTATTTCTATATCACCAATTAAGTTTACAGCTTTTGTTTGAAAAAATCCTTTTTTCATAACTTCTATAGTAAATGTTTTATTAGCTTTTACTGATACCCCAAGAATCTCTCCTGTATCTGAGTCTAGCCCTGAAGGTATGTCTATAGAAACTGTAAATTTAGAAAACGTATTTATTAATTCTATTACTTCTTTATATATACCTTTTATTTCTCTATTTAAACCTACTCCAAATATAGCATCAACTACATAATCTGAATTTCTTATTTCTTCTATTATATAGCTTCTATTAATTGAATTTATTGGTTTATTTAATTTAATTATATTTATATTTATATTTTCTACTATCTTTAGATTCTTTCTATTATCTTCAGTTAATTTTTCATCATTACCAACTAAAATAACTTTTACACTTTTGTTAAGTAAATGTAACTTTCTAGCTATAGCTAGTCCATCTCCACCATTATTTCCAACTCCACAAAATATAACAACCTTATCACCAAATCCCTCAATTTCTTTAATAATTGAATTTGCTGCATTTTCCATAAGCACAATAGAAGGAATTCCTATGCATTCTATAGTTTCCTTATCTATAATCATACACTTTTTTCTACTTAAAATTTCCATATTTACAACACCTCTATTACTACAAACGATACTACAGTATCATTATTATGAGATATACTAGCATGTATGTTTATATTTTCTAATTTAAAGATACTTATTATATGCTCACTTAATATAACCTCAGGCTTTCCTAGATTATCTCTAAGAACTTCAATATCTTTAAATGTGAAACCTCTTATTCCAGTTCCTAATGCCTTACTTACAGCTTCCTTTACTGAAAATGACCCAGCTAAAGTCTCGGATTTAAATTTTCTACTATTTAAAAACTCAAGTTCTCTCTTCGTAAACATTTTCTCAAGAAACTTTGGATTTCTCCTTGATGCAATTTCAACTCTATTTATTTCTATAATGTCTGTCCCTATTCCAAATATCAATTATTTCACCTTCTTAAAAATACATTTATATTTATATTTTACTATAAATATAAATAGTTCTTTTAAGTATTTATAAAAAATATTATATGAGATTAATTAAAATTAATTTCTTTAAAGTCATTTACATATTCATCTGCAAATGGACCTATTATATCTATTAAATGAATAGGTGATACTTGATTATCATAAAGCATCTTTAATAATTTTTTTACCTTTTCTTCTACCGGTGATATTAATTCAATAGAATCTTTAAAAGAATCTATGATTATATCTCCTTTTATGTCTACCCTTTCAATTTCTATTCCAAATACGTCTTCATTTCCTCTTATACTCTTAATTAACTTGTAATAATACTTCCTTTCTATTCCATTGTTAATTCTTGAAAATACAAAATTCTCTTTAATCATTTCCATCCCCCTTTAATATATTAAAATAACCCTTCTATTTCAATATATCATAGATATTGTGTGAAATATGTCAAAGAGTGTTTGTATAATTATTTTTTTATTGACATCTTTCGTAATTTTCCTATAAAATGTATTTTTTTTATATAGTACAATACTTTCTTTAACTTTTTATTGTCACAATGTCGATTAATGTTTAAGTATAAATTTTCCATACAGATATAAAAAAAAGAAAGCTCCCACAGCTTTCTTTTTTTCTCATAATTCCCCTAAACAACCATAATTGAAACGTGAATACGTTACCATAACTTAAATTTATTATAACATACTTTCTAAATAAATTACAATATATTCTAGAAAATTTTTTATAATTTTTTACATTTATTTTTTTATGCTTATTTAATTTCTCTTTTATATTCACTTACATTATTAATTCTACCACCAACAAATTTAAAATCTTCAGCAACAACTTCAGCTATATATTTTTTATTTCCATCCTTATCTTCATAGCTTCCAGTTCTAAGTCTTCCACTTATGCTTATGTAATTTCCTTTCTTTAAATACTTACATATTACTTCTGCTTTTTTTCCCCAAACACTTATAGGTATTAAATCTGATTTTCTAACTCCATCTAATGACTTAAAGCTTCTTTCAACTGCAATAATAAATCTAGTATTTACTTTATCACTATTATCTAATTGTTTAAGTTCAGGGTCTTTGATTAATTTTCCTAATAAAACTATTTTATTCATATATATACCTCCTGAATAATATACCTAGAATTATTTCCCTAATTAATAAAATTATTCATATTTATAGTTTAAATTTGTTAATTTTTAATGATATAATTATTATGTTAGTAAATAGAATTATAAATTGAATAATTAGGGAGTGATTTAATGACAATATTGGTTTGCGGTGGTGCTGGTTATATAGGAAGCCATATGGTTGCAGAATTAATAGAAAAAGGAAATGATGTTGTTGTTTTAGATAACTTAGAAAAAGGTCATAAAGATGCACTTTTAGGAGGAAAACTATATATAGGAGATTTAAGAGATAAAGACGTATTAAATAAAGTATTTACTGAAAATAAAATAGATGCTGTTATTGATTTTGCTGCTTATTCTTTAGTTGGTGAAAGTATGACGGAACCTTTAAAGTACTTTAATAATAATGTTTATGGAACTATAAATTTACTTGAAGCTATGAAAGAACATAACGTAAAATATATAGTATTTTCTTCTACAGCAGCTACTTATGGTGAGCCTAAGGAGGTTCCTATACTAGAAGAAAGTGAAACCATTCCAACAAATGCTTATGGTGAATCTAAACTTTTAGTAGAAAAAATATTAAAATGGTGTGATCACGCTTACGGTATAAAGTACACTACTCTTAGATACTTTAACGCTGCTGGAGCTCATATAAATGGAAAAATTGGAGAAGATCATTCACCTGAAACTCATTTAATTCCATTAATACTTAGTGTAGCATTAGGAAAGCGTGAAAAAATAATGATTTTTGGAGATGACTATGATACTGAAGATGGAAGTTGCGTAAGAGATTACATCCATGTTTCAGATTTAGCATCAGCTCATTCTCTTGCACTTGAAAGACTTATGAATGGCGGAGAAAGTAGAATTTATAATTTAGGAAATGGAACTGGATTTTCAGTTAAGGAAATGATTGAAATAGCTAGAAAAGTAACTAACCATCCAATCCCTGCAGAAGTTGCTCCACGTAGAGCTGGGGATCCTGCTGTTCTTATAGCATCAAGCGATAAAGCTGTGAAAGAACTTAATTGGAAACCTAAGTTTAATAGTGTTGAAACTATAATAGAAACTGCTTGGAATTGGCATAAAAACCATCCAAATGGATTCGAAAAATAATTTTTAATAAAAAGAAAGGATGTAATAATTATTACATCCTTTCTTTTTCATCATCTAAAACCGAATTAACTTCAACTCCAAATATGAATACCATCGAAGTTATAAATAGCCAAATCATAAGAACAAAAACTGCCCATAAACTTCCATATAATCGTGAATAATGACTAAAATTATTTATATAAAAAGAAAATCCTAATGATACTATTAACCACCCAATAGTGCTTATAATAGCGCCTGGAAGTACATTTATAAATTTAACTTTCCTCGCCGGAGTAACCTTATATATACTAGCAAAAACTACAATCATCATAATTATAATTATTAAATACCTTAAAATATTCCAAATAAAATTTATTATATGCTCAAAAGGTAATAATTCATTCAAAAAATTACCTATTATATCTCCAAATACAAGCATAAGTAAAGTACATATAATAGTTAATGCTAAAGCTATCACACTTAACATTCCTATTATAGATCTTTTTATAAAGGATCTATTTTCTTGTATATTATAAGCTTTATTTACCCCTTTAGTTACAGCTCTAAAAGCAGATGATGCTGACCATATTGTCAAAATAATAGAAACTCCTAATATACCTGTATTCTGCGAATTTACAACCTCTTCAACAGTATTAGCTGTTAACTCAAATACAGCAGTTGGAACAAGATTCTGTAATCCTAATAAAACTTGGTCTGAATTTAATTTAATAAAACCTATTAATGTTATTAAAAATATTAAAAACGGAAAAAACGATAGTATTAAATAATATGCCATTTGTGAACCTAATGCAAATAAATCATCTCTTTTTACTTTTACAAACAAATATAGCATAATATCTAAAAAAGATTTTTTGCATACATTTTTCTTCTTACTCTTCATATCTTCACCAACATAAAAATTATTTTTTATATTATTTCTATTGTATAATATAACATTTATTATTAATTGTAGCAAAACTTATTTATTATATATTATTTTTATTATTAAATCTATTATGTATTTATTAACGTTTCCAATTATAGTATAATTTACTGTATATTTATTTCATAAATAAAAGGAGTGATTTTTTGTTATATACGCTTGAAAATGAATTAGTTAAAATCACAGCTAGTACCTATGGAGCTGAATTACATAATTTAATTTCAAAAAAAAGTAATACAGAATTTTTATGGAATGGTAATCCAGAATATTGGAAGTATCATTCACCAGTACTTTTTCCAATTGTAGGCAAAGTTAAAGATGGAAAGTATAAAGCTGAAGGTAATGTTTATGAACTTCCTCAACATGGTCTTGGAAGAATTTCTAATTATGAAATGATAGAAAAAACTTCTGACTCTATAACTTTTGAACTTAAATATTCAGAGACTACTTTAAAAGTTTATCCTTATAAATTTTCATTAAAAATTAAATATACTCTTATAAAAAACAGCGTAAAAGTATCTTTTATAGTAGAAAATTTAGATAATAAAACAATCTATTTCTCAATAGGTGCTCACCCTGCATTTTTATGTTCAATAGAACCTAATGAAACAATAGATGATTATTACTTTGAATTTAATAAAAAAGAAATTGTTAGTACAATGCTTTTAAATAAAGACGGCTATTTTGTTAAAGATAGAAAAGAATTATTAAATAATGAAAATATAATAAATTTAAGTAAGGAATTATTCAAAAACGATGCTTTAGTATTTGATAACTTAAAATCAAATGAAGTATCATTAAAATCTAAAAACCACTCAAAATTCCTAACTATGAACTTTGAAGGCTTTCCATTTATGGGATTATGGTCAAAAGCTGAAGGAGCTCCATTCGTTTGCATAGAACCTTGGTATGGACATGCTGATTTCTTTGATTTTAATGGTGAATTAAAAGACAAATCAGGAATACAAGAGTTAAATATAGGTCAAACTTTCAATGCTAGCTATACTATAACATTATCAGAGTAAAAACTTATATCAAAAATTATAACCTTAAATTCATTAATTAAGGTTATAATTATAATAAATAAAACCAGTAGAAATACAAAAGTCTACTGGTTTTATTTTATACTTAAAATTAAAATTAAATTTATATATCTTATTTACAAATTCCAATCACTTGGCAATAATCTATCATATTTTTTATTAAAATACCTATCATCTATTAATAATGCACTACCTTCATCATCTTCTGTTCTTATTACTCTTCCTACCGCTTGAAACACTTTATTTATCCCAGGATATATATATGAATAATCATACCCTTTTTCATTAAAATATTCCTTTATTATTTCCCTTTCCATAGATATCTTAGGATATCCAACACCAACAATAATTACTCCTATTAGCATATCTCCTGGTAAATCTATGCCTTCAGAAAAAACTCCACCTAATACAAATAATCCAACTACATTTTGTTTATTTCTGAATTCACTTATAAAATTTTCTTTATCTATCTCATCCATTTCTCTTTTTTGAATCAACAAGTTATATCCATTAAAATCATATTTAGAATTTCTCATAAATAATTCTAAATATTCATATGAAGGAAAAAATATCATACTATTTCCTTTATTGTTACTTAAAAAATAACTAATTTCTTTTTCTATATGTTGAATTGTAGATTCTCTAAATTTAAATCTTGTATTTATGGAACATCTTTTTACATTAAATTTTTTACTATCAAATGGTGATTTTAATCTTAACCTATAAGATTCATCACTTCCCCCAAGTAAATCTATATAATATTCAATTGGTGATAATGTAGCTGAAAATATTATTGTTCCATTTAATTTCTTAATTACACTTTTTATCTTTTCTGATGGATTTACACAAAATAAATTTATACTTATATTTTGCCCATTCTTTTCAATATAAGTTACATAATTCTTATCATATTCTTCACTAATAGATAAAAAACTATTTATATCAAAATAAACTTCTAATAACTCATCATAATAAGGCTCATCTTTGAGTTTTATAAGTTCATCTTCACTTTGATTCATAAATTTCCTTAAAATTTTATACAAATCTTTTGGAGCTTCTGTTTGATAATAACTATTTTTTTCTATACTTTCACATTCTTTTCTTAAATCAATAAAATAAGAATTTACCTTATTGATTGTTTTATATAACTTTTTACTTTTATTCTTTAAATTTCTTCTTAATTTTAAAAACTTCTCTTTGTTTAAGGAAGCTGAGTACATAGATCTAGCTCTATCAACAAGATTATGACCTTCATCTACTAATACTGAAATTTCATTTCCAATATCATCAATAACGCCTTTTAAACCAACTCTTTTATCAAAAATATAATTATAATCACAAATTATCCCGTCACACCAATTAATTAATTCAAGAGATAATTCAAAAGGACAAATACCATACTTATTACTAATTTCTAAAATTAAATCACGATTAATATTTCTCTCCTCTTTTAAAAGTTCATATATAGCATTTCTACTTTTATCATAATAATCAATTGCATATTTGCATTCATCCGGATTACAGCTAATCTTATCATTTAAACAAATCTTTTGTTTCGCAGTTATTGTTATACTTCTAAAATTCAATCCTTTGTTCCTTAAAATATTAAATGTATCTTCTGCAACTTTCTTATTTACAGTTTTAGCAGTTAAATAAAATATTTTTTCTATATGTCCTTCACCTATAGCCTTTATAGCTGGGAAAATAGTAGATATAGTTTTACCTATTCCCGTAGGAGCTTGAACAAATAATTCTTTTCCTTCTTTTATTGTACCATAAACAGCCTTAGCCATTTTTAATTGGCCATCTCTATATTTAACAAATGGAAAATTTAATTCCTTTATAGATTTATTTCTACTATACTTATGATTTGATTGTAATTTTATATATTTTTCATATTTATTAATTAAATCATTAAAGAAATTTTCTAATTCACTAAAAGTATACTGTCTTTTAAAGCTTTTCACTTCATCAGACTCTAATTGATAATAACTCAATTGAATATATATACTCATTAAATTATTCTTAAGTAAATACATATATCCATAAACTTTAGCTTGCGCCCAATGCAATTCATTCATATCATTGATTTCTAAAAAAGGCTTATAGGTAGATTTTATCTCTTCTATTATAATATCTTCATTATCATATATAATTCCATCAGCTCTACCATCAAGCTTAAGTGTAAAATTTTCAAAATTGAATTCTTCACTTAAATACACTTCTTTATCATACCTTTTATATAAGGTTTTATTACTTTTTTGAAGCTTTTGGTGAGCTTTTATTCCCTCAATAGCTCTTTTAGATATAGAAAACCTATTATCTATACTTCCAGTTTTCAGTATAAACTCAACTAATCCTCTTACGGACTCTCTTACATTACGTCTCACAATATCACACCCTCTCTTAACATAGGAAAATATCATGACTATTTTTCAAATTTGTTCATTGTATTAGATAAATTATTTATACTATTAGTTAAAATTTCAAGTTTTCCTTCTATTCTTATAAGTAAATATAATGAAATAGCAATAGGAAAACCTACATTTCCTATAATATCAATAAATTTTTCCAATATTAACACCTCCTTATATTTTAAAAATATGCATATTTTTAAAATATAAAAAAGAAAGATGGTATAAAACCATCTATAAAATCTATTCTGAATGATATTCTTTTACTATCTTTTGTACTAACTTTTTAATTACACTAGCTTGTGCTATTAAAGATACTACTAATAAAAATATCCTAATTCTTTCTTCATCATTATTTTCTAAGTTAAGACTTTTAATTATTTTATCTAACTTTTCTTCCGTCTCTACAGAGCTTGATAAAAATGATTCTAAGCTTTCTTTTTGCGTTTCTGCAAAAATTTTATATGCTGTTTCCCATGATATTATATCATCTGTCCTATCATTAATTTCATTGAATGCTAAACTAAATACCTTTTTAATTTCTTCTGTAGTAAGGATAGGTCTCATATAACTTAATAAAACAAGCTGAGCTAAATGTATCTTTGTATATCCTCTCTTTTTACCATCTTCAGGTTTACTTATAACTTCACTTTTAATATAATTTTGAACTATATTATTTGTATATTTATCATCAGTAAATTTATCATTTAAATAATCTATAACTTGTGATAAAAATAAATCGTACTTTGGCAATTCATCATATGAAATCATACTACTTCTTGACATTTCTTCAGTAAGTTCATTAATATAGTTTGCATCAATTTTTTTATTCATTATTTACCACCTTTACCTCCATACAAGTTTCAATACTTATTATATAGTATGAATAAACTTATTACAAGTTATTTTTACCATTATTATATTTTATTATACTATTTGAAAGTTTTTTATAAAATGTTTATTTACACAAAATGAATTTATCTTACTAAATAATATACCTCTGTTATCTTATAATAATAATATTTAAAATTCAACAACTTTCTCTATTTTTTCCATATGTTCGATTTATTATATAACTTATTAATTATCCCAACTTTTTTCTATTTTTATACATATTTTTTTAATTTATATTATTTATATTTAACTTTTATATAGATTAATGTATTTTAAGTTAATAAATGTAAACTTTTATTTTAAATTTGTAAAGTATTGACATTTCTAATTTTTGGTAGTATATTTATTAATATAATCTTATCAGCAAATTTTGCATTTAAATAAAACTTAATATTTTTAATGTTGACTTTAAATTACAATTTTGGTAAGATAACATAGTAAATTGTCGAAATTTGTGGATTTTTAGATAATTTATTATTAAGTGTATAATTTAAGGAGGAAACTTATATGAAATCAACAGGTGTAGTTAGAAGAGTAGATGAATTAGGAAGAATAGTTATTCCTATAGAGTTAAGAAGAACTCTAGATATAGCAGAAAAGGATGCTTTAGAAATATATGTAGATGGAGAGCAAATCATATTAAAAAAATATGAGCCAGCTTGTATCTTCTGTGGTGACGCTAGAGACGTAGTTAACTATAAAGGAAAGAACATCTGCAAAAATTGTTTAGCAGAATTAAAAAAATAGTTTTTTATATTACATATAAATATATTCCCCTAAAATATATTTATATCATAATGAAACTAAAGCCACTAAGTTTATTCTTAGTGGCCTTTTTTATATATTAGTTGAATACTTATATATTTCATTTTTAGGAACTTTTCTATCTTTTGCTACTGCTTTTATAGCATCTTTCTTGCTCATTCCTTCTTCAATATATTTTATTATATGTTCTTCAATTGAAAGTTCTTCAAAACTTGCTCTTTTTTCTTTTTCTATTTCTTCTTCAGTTAATCCTTCCATTACAAGAACGAATTCTCCTCTTGGATTGTTATTATTAAAATATTCTATTACTTCTGAAATTTTTCCTCTTACTATTTCTTCGTGCAATTTTGTAAGTTCCCTACACGCTGATAAGTTCCTATTTCCAAAATTTTCTTTCAAAAATGTAAGCGTACTTAATAATCTATGCGGTGCCTCATAAAAAATTAAAGTTTCTTTCTGATTTTTTAATTCTCCAACAACAACTTTTCTTGATTTAGTATCTCTTGGAATAAATCCTCTAAACGTAAAAGCTGAACTATCTAATCCAGAATATATTAATGCTGTTGCAAAAGCTGTTGCTCCTGGTAAAACTTCAAACTCTAACCCTTGTTCTATGCACTTTTTAACAATAACGCTACCTGGGTCTGATATTCCTGGCATTCCTGCATCACTTACTAGAGCTATATTTTCACCTAATCTTAATCTATCTAAAATTTCATTGCTTTTTCCTTGTTCATTATGCATATGGTAACTAATTAAAGTTTTCTTTAAATTAAAGTGATTTAATAGCTTAATTGTTTGTCTAGTATCTTCAGCCGCAACAACATCTGCATTTTCTAATACTTCTAAAGCTCTTAAAGTTATGTCTTTTAAATTACCTATTGGTGTAGGTACTAAATATAATTTTCCATTGCTCAATTTTTTACTTCTCCTCTCTACCATATATTCTATTTATTTCCTCTGAATAACTTCCATTTTCATTATAAACATAAAGAGGTGTATCCCATTTTAAAAATGCTCCACCATCTCTTTGCCCTTCAACTAAAACTATATTAGGTGCTTTATTTTTATTAGGATGAATCATTCTTACTCTTTTTGGCTCTATTTTATATTTTCTCATTAACATAAAAATATCTATAAGTCTTTCAGGCCTATGTACCATAAATAATCTACCATTGTCTTTTAATACAGTTCTCGAAGCCTTTATAACATCTTCTAAATTACACATTATTTCGTGTCTAGCTATTGATAATTTATCTGATGGATTAACTATTCCTGCATTATTAAGTTTATATGGAGGATTTACAGTTACAATATCTACTTTTTCTAAAGTTTTTAAATAATTTATATCCTTTAAATCTATATTTATAAAATTAATATTATCTATATTATTCAACTCTACACTTCTTTTTGCCATTTCAACCATATCATCTTGTATTTCAATTCCTGTTATATGTATAGGTGAATATTTACCATATAATAAAAAAGGTATTATACCAGTTCCAGTACAAAAATCTATTACTTTATGTTTCTTTTTTACATTAGCAAAATCTGATAAAAGAACAGCATCAATCCCAAATTTAAATCCGTCCTTTTTTTGAATTAACATTAAACCATTAAGTTGTAAATCATCTATATTTTCATCAGGCCTTACTAAATTATCTTTATTTACTTGCATATGTAATCATCCTTTTACATCTAAAATTCTTTTTTAATTATACATTATAAAAAATTAGTTAACAACTCGATAAAAAAATAAGAGATCTTAGAAGCTTCTAAGATCTCTATAAGTCAAATAAAATTTTATTATAATACTCTTCTTGCTGCGTAGAATTTCCAAACTGGTGATACTTTTACAACATCTCCTGTATGTGGAGCATGTATCATATTTCCATTACCTACATATATTCCAACGTGTCCAGTATGTGGGAATACTAAATCACCTGGTTGAAGTTGATCTCTAGATACAGGTCTTCCAACTCCAATTTGGCTAAATGTAGTTCTAGTTATATCTATTCCTGTTGCTTTACGATATACATAACTTGTAAATCCTGAACAGTCAAATGAATCTGGTCCTGTTGCTCCAAATACATATGGCTTTCCTAGGTGCTTATATGCTTCATTTAAAACTGCTTGTACGCTTCCAGATGGTGCTGATGGAACAGATGCACTACCTCCATTTGATCCACTACCACTGTTTGATGATCCACTATTTGATGAAGAACTACTTGTTGATCCACCTCTATTAGCAGCAGCTTGTCTATCTGCTTCTTCTCTTTGCTTTTTAGAAACAGCATCTTGTCCTTTTGATATAGCAGAATCTATTTCTGATAATACAGTTGGACTCTTAATTTGATTAGCTTTTAAATCTTTTAATTGTGAAACTGCTGATTTTAAAGCATCAATTGAACTATTTGAGTTATTTATAACATCAATTTGTCCTGATATAATTTGTCTTTCCATCTTTGAAAGATATTTTGAATCAAATTCTTTTTGTGCTACTTTAGCATCTTCTGATAATTTTTCTTGTTCTTTCTTTAAATTTTCAAAATTAGCTAATTCTTTCTTAGTTTCTACATTTAATTCTTCTAACTTTTTATTCTTTTCTTGAAGTGATGTAACTTTTTGATCTAAATCTTTTTTATTTTCAATTAATTGATCTGCAACATCTTTATCAATATTTACTAATCTGCTTGCAGAATCAATTTTTCCTATTAAATCTGATAGACTTTGTGCTCCAAATATTAATGAAAGGTAGCTAGTTTGTCCACCATTTTTATAAAGCTCTCTAAGTCTTCCACCTAAAACACCTTCTTGTTTTTTGATATCTTCCTTAGTTTTCTCAACTTCTTTTTCAGTTGTATCAATTGCTTTTTTAGTACTGTCTATTTCATTTTGATTATTTTTTACCTTTTCAACTAATGGTTCTATTTTAACATTTAATTCGTCTATTTTTTGTTGTATTCCTGAAATTTTTGCTCCTAATTCAGCATATTCATCTCTTGCTTGATTCACTTCTTTATTACTTGGTGTAGCATATGCAGGGATAGCAGAATTCATAACTAACATACCTGCAATAACAGCTGCAACTATTTTTTTCTTCATGAGTTAATCGGTTCTTTCTAGAACCTCCCCCCTTTCAAAATGTGTATCTAGTAAAAAAATACATTTATTATTATAACATCACATTATAAATGGTACAACCGTAATTTATTACATATTAATTAAGGTCAATAAAAAATTTGAAACATTTTATTTCTGACGTGATATTGTTTACAGTAATATGCGATAAAAATATATTAATATTAATTTTGAAACAATTTAAATTAATATTACAATTTATTGTATTTTTTTCAATAAACATAGTATTTTATTTATAATCTATAATTTTATAAATTTAATATTATATATAAAATTCCCACATACTATTAATTTATTGACATATATATAATAACATATACATTACAAAATTGTAACCTTTTTTAATAAATTATAAACATATTGACATTATTTATTTATTCATATATAATATTTTTTGT
>ERZ1463036.23-NODE-23-length-37287-cov-96.930785_pt1 | contig 37287 bp, 38 predicted proteins | sample MGYA00564485_ERZ1463036 | MGnify/ENA primary metagenome ERZ1463036 (study PRJEB39244, sample SAMEA3635127) | Helicobacter pylori | study: EMG produced TPA metagenomics assembly of PRJEB11511 data set (Assembly of a 5300-year-old Helicobacter pylori... | reverse complement strand
CATCCTACTTGTCCATTTGATAATTTAATTTTATACCATCCATTTGAATTATCTAGTATTTCTACTGTATTTCCTTTGTAAGCTGTTCCTATTATACTATTACTAGTAGATGGTCCACTTCTTACATTTAATGCACTTGCTGTTACTGTTGCTTTTTTACCTATTGATGTGATTTCTGTATTTGTATTATTGTTTGATTCAGAGTTATTTATTTCTCCTAATAAACTTAAATATTTACAACTTGCCCATCCTATTTTTCCATTTGATAACTTAACTTTATACCATCCACCTGAACTTTGTAGTATTTCTACAGTATTTCCTTTGTAAGCTGTTCCTATTACACCATCATTCGTAGATGGTCCACTTCTTACATTTAGTGCACTTGCTGTTACTGTTGCTTTTTTTCCACTTGATGGAGTTTCTGTATTTGTATTATTGTTTGATCCAGAATTATTTGATCCACCTGATAAACTGATAAATTCAGCACTTGACCAACCAACATGTCCACTTGGAGTTTTTACTTTATGCCATCCATTTGAACTTTCTAATATATTTACAGTTTGTCCTCTATACACCTTAGTTACCTTACTGTGATTTGTTGATGGACCTGTTCTTACATGTAGTGCATCCGCTGTTACTGTTCCTGCTTTACTTGTTGATGAAGTGTTTGAATTATTAGATTCTTCAGATATACTTATGTGTTTACCACTTCCCCATCCTATTTTTCCATTTGATAACTTAACCTTATACCATCCATTTGATGTTTCTAATATTTGTAAAGTATCTCCTTTATATACATTTCCTACTATTGAATAATTAGTAGATGGTCCACTTCTTATATTTAATGCACTTGCCGTTACTGTTCCTGTTTTTGTATCAGCAAATACCGATGTTCCTGATAGTACTATACCTAAAGATGTTACTGATATAGCTGTTGCAATCTTTCTATCAAACATACTTGATCTCCCTTCATTAACTATACTAACTTTTAATAAATTTTCAAAATTTGTATTTTTTTTGTAACCTTTAAGTCATATAAAACTCATATATTTACATTATATATGTATATTATACCTTTAATATGAATTTTTTGTGAATTTATGAATATTTTTCTATATTTTATATGAATTTCCGATTCTATTATATATTATAACTTACTTTTAAAGTATTTTTAACACATATGTTAAATTTTTACATAAAAAAATAAACAGTGCTAGATAAATTTGATCTAGCACTGTTTATTTTAAGCTTTTATAGTACTTTTAATTGTATTATTACTTCTAATTTCTTTAGGCATTAAATTCCATATGTAAACTGATAATCCAAAATCCAGCATACTATGAATTATAGTTCCTATTCCAACTAAACCTAAAACTGATATCATAAATCCTTGTTCATAGTATCCATTTGACAATCCATCCCCAAAATAAAATGGTATTACTATTAAAACTTCACCAACTGCATGTATAAGTCCCAAAATAAATGAACATAATAATGACGATTTTACACTTTTTATAACTTCATTATTTTTCTTTAAATATATTGATCCTATACTTACAAACCCTAAATGACTAAGTGCTCTAAGCACAACAACAACTGGAAATCCTCCTAATAAAAATCCTATTGTCGTTCCTAACGTAACAAATATTGCAGTAGATGGCGAAATAAACATAGCTATAAATATGGCAATATGGCTAGCCAATGTAAATGATGCCGGTTCTAATATTATTTTAATTGGCGAAAACATAGGTATTATAATCCCCAATGCACATAATAAAGCTGATATGACAATAGATTTAGTACTTGACTTACGATTCATGATAAATTCCCCCATACAATTATAATTATAAGTGTCTTTACACCCTTAATTACAATTGTATAGTTAGTAATTATTTATGTCAACTCTATAAAGCATAACCTTTTTCTTTCAAATTATTTAAAACACTATTTAATATATCTTCATTTTCACACTTTATAGTATGTAAATGTATTCCATCAGTTAATTGTGACAAGGGATTGACTGAATTTTCATTTAAACTTTTCATAAACTCACGAACATCTCTTCTTGATGATAAATGTAAATCTCCTGTTAGTTGACCATAAACACTATGTTCAACTATAACATTTACAACTGTAGCACCTTCATCAACAATTAGATTTAGCTCATCTACCGTACAATCCTTTGAATGTTTACACGCTATTGTTTTAACTATATATCTATCATCTAAATTTTTGTTAAGTATATATCCTTTTGGTGTAGATATTATATCTATTCCTGATGCTCTAATTAGTGCAACATCTGAAACTATAACTTGTCTACTTACTCCTAATTCTTTAGATAGTTGTGATCCATTAACTGCCTGTATTGAATTTTTTAAAATATCTAAAATTTGATTCCTTCTATCTTTGGCATTCATAATATAAAACCTCCTTATTCAATTATATTTTATATTATATAGCAATTTATATATCATTAAAAACATAAATAAAAAAGCCTCTAATATTTATTTATATACGAGACTTTTTAATCATCAATTAAATTTTTAATTATATTATCTATGTATTCTTCATCTTTATCTATCATATATTCTCTTATTAATGGTTCTATATCTCTTTTTATAACTTGTCTATACCAACTATACACTTGATATTCGTCTACTTTCTCATTAATCATAAAATAGCTTTGACCTATTTTATATCTCTTTCCAAGTTTATTATCTTCTTCTATAATTTTATTTAAATACATCATCTTACATACTACTTTATCTGCCATCTCAACACCTATATAATTTCCAAGGTAGTTTCTTAAATCCATATTTTCAAAAACAGGATCTATATCAATAAATCCAAATCTTCTTCTTAATGGGTATGATATATCTTTTAGTGTATTATCTGATGTATTTAAAGTTCCTATAATATATACATTTTCAGGTATATAAAAGCTTTCATCACATTCACTATATAAAAGCTTTATAGAATTTTCTTTTCCTCTTTTATTATTTTCTATTAGCATAGTTAATTCCCCGAAAATTTTATTTAAATTACCTCTATTTATTTCATCTATTATAAAATAATGCTTATGTTCTGGATATGTTTGTGCTTTTTTTATAAAATCATAAAATATACCATTTTTTATGTAATCTTCTCCATTTTTCCCTCGCCTATATCCTCTTACAAACTCTTCATATGTATAATATTCATGAAACTGTACCATTTCAATATTAGAGTTATCTCTATTACCTTGATGAAAATAGCAAATTCTTTTTGCAATAAATGTTTTTCCAACTCCAGAAGGCCCTTGTAATATAATATTTTTCTTTTGTTCTAAGTTAAATATTATATCATCTAAAACTTCTTCATCCATAAATACTTCTCTTAGAAGTTCTGTCTTAGTATATCCAAAATTACCAGTAAAATTAAATATTGCATCTACATACTTTTCAACTATTTTTTCTATAGATGATTTAAACTTCAAAAATGCATGAAAATATAATTTTCTATATTCCATAAGTTCACTAAAATTATCTACATCTATTTCAAAACCCATTCTAACCCAATCTTTATTTTGTTTTCTTTCACTTATACCTATTTCATAACCTATTTTTCTTGATATAGATTCATTTTTTTCATAATATATATCTTTTATAAATTGGGCCCCTTCAGAATCTCTTGATTCTATATATATACCTAATTGTTGCTCTTTTCTAAAATATTTAAATACATAGTATATGGGTTGGCCTAGTATTTTACCACTAGAAAAGTAATCTCTTTGTTGGCTATAACTTATATCTACATTAGCTTTATTTTCTATATCTAAAGATAATTTTGTTAAAAAATCTATAACTATGTCCTTAGCCATATTAATCACTCCTCCCAATTTATATATTATACCTTACTAAAATATATGATTAGTTTATTACATATATGATTATGTTTACCACTAATTTTTATAATAACATCTTTAGATTATTTTATATTATAATTAATATATAGTATTATATATTTTTTTGGAGGGTTTATGCTTACAATAATTTTTCTTTGCTTTGGAGGATTTTTAGCTGCTTTTATTGATTCGATAGCTGGAGGTGGAGGTCTTATAAGTATGCCCGTACTTTTAATGTCTGGACTTTCTCCTCATTTAGCACTTGGAACTAATAAGTTTGCTGGTTCTTTTGGGTGTTTTTCCAGCGCTTATAGATACACAAAATCTGGGAAAACTAATAATGAATTACTAAAAAAGCTTATTCCATTTACAATTTTTGGTTGTATATTAGGTGTTAAATGTGTTTTATCTATAAGTGATACTATTTTAAACATATTAGTCTTTATAATGATTTTAGTAGTTGCAACATATACATATTTAAAAAAGGACCTTGGATCTGAAAACACATTTGAAGAACTTACTAGTAAAAATATTAAATTAGGAATAATCATGGCATTTTCATTAGGATTTTATGATGGATTCTTTGGGCCTGGTACAGGAACTTTTTTAGTATTTGCTCTTATTAAAATATATGGATTCGATTTTTTACATGCATCAGCTAATACTAAAATATTAAATTTTACTAGCAATTTTACAGCACTTATATTGTTTATGTTTAATGGTCAAATACTTTATAATATAGCTATATTTTATGCAATATCTATGGTTATTGGTGGATATGTAGGTGCTAAAGTTGCTATAAAAAAAGGGTCAACTTTAATAAAGCCTATATTTTTAGTTATGGCTATTGGAGTAGCTATAAAATTGATATATCAATCTATATAAATAAAAAATAAGCTATATAGCAATTTACTATATAGCTTATTTTTTATTTATATATTTATTTTACTTCTATTATATATACTTGAGTCTGAGGTGGCATACTCATAGTCATTGCATTAGAATGATAAGCTATAACTTTATCTCCGATATTTAAATCTTTAATAGTTAATTCATTATATTCACAATCAAGTATTAAAGTTTGGTCACTATAAATTAACCTAGTAAATGTATATATATCACACGGATTTGTTGCTATAGTTATAAACTTATATGGTTGACCTTTAATGTCTTGTATATCTACTATATTTCCTATTTTATAAGATGCATACTTCATATCAATCCCTCCTTGGGTTTAATTATCTTTTATATAATATGTTCCTTATATTTATTTGTTAATGATGATACTTATATAAATATTTTTTTCAATCTTTTATTAAATAAAAAATAGGTGCAATGATTAAATCATTACACCTATTTTTTATTTAATAAGTTCCTTTTTTACCTATCTTATCATATAACTTTTCATCTCTAGTTTTAGTTGAGCCTGAATTTCTAGCTCCTATTTTTTTACCATCTACTATTCCTATTTCAGAACCATGTTCAAATAATATCTTTCTTTTTTCTGCATTAGTTTTTTTTCTATCTTTATGTCTGTTTTTATTATTATCCATAATAAATCCTCCTAGATGATAAATATATTTCATATTTAATTTGTCCAAAAACTAAATTGATATTCTAATTATAAATTAATTCTTTATTTTTAATATATCTAGTTATTTTCATATTATTTTTTTCATCTACTTCAAATCCATATTTTCTGTATATTTTATTTAGATTCCCTTGACTTATTATAGGCTTATAAGGTATCGCGACTCCTTCTATTTTTTTTATATAGTTAAATGTATAATCTTCAAAATAATGATTATACAAATCTAATTTCATATTTATTTTATTAGCTATATAATCTAAATTTTTCAGTAATATGCTTCCGTATCCATGGTTTGGCTTCCCTGAAGAAAATTCTTTTATATACAAAACACCTTCATCATTCATATTGTAGTAAGCACAGTCCATATATGTATCTCTTGTATTTCCAGTAATTACTCGTATATCTATTTTCATAAATATTTCCATTTCACTTTTTGTTAATTTTATCATCAAACAAATTAATCTATTGTATATATCTTTTCTAGTTTCAAATATTATATCTTCATCTGTATTTATATATTTTTTAACTCTTTTTGTCAATTTTACATAATAATTATATGTATTAACAATTTGTGAATTTTCATTATTAATATCTTTTGTGGATATAGTCTTAAATTTACTACTTTTTATAGATTTTATATCTTTTTGTTGTAAATTTTTTTTCATTTCATCTATTTTTGATAATAAACTTTTCATAAACCCTCCACATATAAAAATTTCTTTATTAGTTTTTATATGTGAAAAGTTATACTTTATTACTAATTTTTATTATAACTACATTATATCATATAATTACAGAAGCTCCATACTCAATACCTGAATTTCTAAGTTTTGCATCTATTGGATGATATGCCGTATAAATTTGAACATTTGGTGCTAACATAACATTTTTTCCGATTTTAATTTCACAAACATCTAGCATTATACAATTAAAGTTAGCATAAAAATTATCTCCTATATAAATATTAGATCCATAGTCACATTTAAAGCTTGCCTCTATATAAATATTTTCTTTCTCTAACAAGTTCTTCATCTGATGCTATATAGGCTTTTCCACTTAACATCTTCTCTTTTTCCGTCATATAATCCCCCTTTATTAAATCTTGTACATTCTACATTCCCAAGGTTTTAGCTCAAGTCTATTTGTTATTTCATGTTTTTTCACTTCTAAATTAGATATTACTAAATTCTCATAGTTTAATTTTATATCTTTATAATTATACATAACTTTTTCATTAGACATATTTGTAATTATTATAAATTCGTCACTTCCTAAAACTCTTTTGTATGCATATATATTTTTATCATCCTCTAATATTAACTTATATTCACCATAAATTAATACTTCATTTGACTTTCTTATCTTTATCATAGTTTTATAAAAATTAAGAATTGAATATTCATCATTTATTTGATTTTTGACATTTATAGTTTTATAATTTGGATTTATATTTATCCATGGCTTACTTTTGCTAAATCCACCAAAATCACTATCATCCCATTGCATAGGAGTTCTTGAATTATCCCTTGATAATCTCCAAGCTCTTTTTATAAGATTTTCATGACTTTCTCCAGCTTCTAATCCTAAATAATAATTATTTTTAGTTTTTACATCATCATAGTCTTCTATATTTTCAAATTCAACATTAGTCATACCAATTTCTTGTCCTTGATATATAAAAGGAGTACCTTCTTGCATAAAGTACATAAGACCTAAGCATGTTGAACTTTCATACCAATATTTTTCATCATTTCCTAACATAGATACAATTCTAGGTATATCATGATTTTCTATAAACAAAGCATTCCAACCTATATTGTGTAAATTATTTTGCCACTTAGATAATACTTTCTTAAACTTAACTAAATCTAAAGATTTATCCATATTGTTATTCCATAAATCTAAATGTTCAAATTGAAACACCATATTAAATTTACCTTCCTCTTCAGATACCCACAGGTGAGCATCCTCTGGAGTTACTCCATTAGCTTCTCCAACCGTCATTACATTATATTTACCATAAGTATTATCTTTTATATCTTTTAAATATTCATGTATACCCTCTACATTCATATGCTTATCAAAAGAAGAAACATACTTTAGATTATTAGGATTTGGCATATCTAAAAGACCTTCCTCTTTATTTATATGGCTTATGGCATCAACTCTAAATCCATCTATGCCTTTATCTAACCACCAGTTCATCATCTCATAAATAGCATTTCTCATATCTTTATTCTTCCAGTTTAAATCAGGTTGTTTTTTAGTAAATAAATGTAGGTAGTATTGATTAGTTTTTTCATCTTTTACCCAAGCTGACCCTCCAAATATACTTTCCCAGTTATTTGGTTCTTTATCAGCTTTACCATCTCTCCATATGTACCAATCTCTTTTTGGATTATCTTTTGAAGATCTTGATTCTATAAACCAAGGGTGTTCATCGCTAGTATGATTTATTACTAAGTCAATTATTAATTTCATCCCTTTTTTATGAACCTCTTCTAATAAGTCATCAAAGTCTTTCATATTTCCGAACTCTTTCATTATATCTTGGTAATCGCTTATATCATATCCATTATCATCATTTGGAGATTTATAAAAAGGAGACACCCATATAATATCTATTCCTAATTCTTTTATATAATCTAATTTTTCTATTATTCCTCTTAAATCTCCAATTCCATCATTGTTTGAATCGTAAAAACTTCTTGGGTATACTTGATAAGCTACAGCTTCTTTCCACCAAACTTTTTTCATATATGTCAACCTCCATAACTTATATTTTTAATTTATATTTATACATACTTCTACTCCGTAGTGGTCTGATACTACTTTTTTATTTATTCCATTAAATATAACATTAGAACTTTCAACGTCAATTTTTTTATTAGAAAGTATTAAGTCTAATCTTAAGTTAAGTTTATTTTCATCCCATCCTGCAATTTTACCTTTAACTGTAATTCCTTCATCTTTAACTTTAGAAATCTTATATGTATCAAAAAATTCATTGCATAGATAATCATAACCTTCGTCTTTTATATTTGCATTATTATTAAAATCTCCCATTAAAAAAACTAATTTTTCATTATCAGTTTCATTAATAAGTCTTTTTACTTGTTCTTTAAATGGTTCTTCATTATCATTCCACCATCCTAAATGACAAGATAAAAATCTAATTTGTTTTGATTTATAAATAATATCTAATCCTACTATTTTTCTTGTTTTCCAAAAATCAAGTTCAGTTGAATTTGTAACATAAAAGCTTTCTTTATTAACTATAGGAAGCTTTGTCATAAGACAAAGCCCCTCTTCATAAATATCATATCCTATATGTGCTACATCCCAATAAAATTCATACTGATTATTACCTAATTTTTTTAATTCATTTTGTAATAGCAATGCAAAATTGTCACTTTTAACATTATCATATACTTTATCTTTTTTTATTAATTGGCTTACCTCTTGTAAAGCTATTACATCATAATCTTTTTCATTAATAGTTTTTGCTATATATTTTATTTTTTCAATTTGATTTTCTTCTTGCCACGAATGACAATTTAATGTTAAAAGTCTCAATTTTCTACGCCCCCAACATGTCTAGTATATTTGATTTTAAAACATCCGCCTTAGGTCCATATATAGCTTGAACCCCTCTATCTTTAACAATTAATCCTAAAGCTCCTAATGATTTCCATTCTTTTTCATTTCCAACTAAACTAACATCTTTTACTGTTACTCTTAAACGTGTCATACACGCATCTACATCTTCTATGTTGTCTGCTCCTCCAAGTAGATTAATTATTTTACTTGATAAAACATCTTGTGCCATATTTGTATCAACTTTTTTATTATCCTCTTCATTACCTTCTTCTATATAATTACCTCTACGTCCTGGTGTTGCAATATTAAACTTCTTGATTAAGAAATTGAATATTCCAAAGTTTAATAAGAAAAATACTGCACATGATATAAAGAAGTTAACTAAATCCATAGTAAGTCCTGCTTTTATCATCATTGGAGTACGAGTTAAAAATTCTATAAACCCAAATGCATGAACTCTTAAGTTTATTATATCTGCAAGTGCAAATCCAAGTCCAGTAAGTACTGCGTATACTAAATATAAAACTGGTGATATAAACATAAACATAAATTCAATTGGTTCTGTTACTCCTGTTAAAAAACACGCTAACATAGCTGAAATAAATATAGGTTTATATTTTTTTGCTTTATCTTTATCTACATTTTTATACATGGCAAGTGATATACCTGCAAGTGATGCAGTTGATAATATTACTTGACCTGCTTTAAAACGAGCTGGTGTTATACTTGTTAATAAATGATTGTATGCTGAAGTATCTCCCGCAGCTTTTAAATTTATTAAATCTGTTATCCATGCAAGCCATAATGGATCTTGACCTGCAACAGTAGTTCCAGCAGCTGCTCCTGTTGCTATTTGATATACTCCACCTAATTCCGTATAATTCATAGGAACTGTTATCATATGGTGAAGTCCAAATGGTAACAATAGTCTCTCAAGAGTTCCATATACAAAAGGTGCTAATACTGGAGCTGTATCTTTTGAAGATGCAATCCACATACCAAATGCATTTAATGCACTTTGTGCAAATGGCCAAACTATAGCTAAAACAATAGCCCCCACTACAGACCCTAAAATTACAACAAATGGTACAAAACGTTTTCCATTGAAAAATGCTAAAGCTTTAGGCAGTTTATCAAAGTTATAGAATTTGTTGTAAAGAACTGCTCCCATAAAACCTGAAATTATACCTACAAAGACTCCCATATTAAGAGCTGGTGCACCTAGTATAGATGTAAAATAATCTTTTACTAAAAGTGTAGATCCTGTTAATGATGTTACTGTCGCATTTGGATCTAATAGCATATCTGATGTAACACCTAGTATAACTCCAGTTATACGATTTATTAATATAAAAGCAATTACTGCTGCAAAAGCTCCCCCTGCACGCTCTTTCGCCCAAGATCCTCCTATTGCTACTGCAAATAATATATGTAGGTTACCAATAATTCCCCAACCTATGTCTTCTACAACTTTTGCAGTTGTCATTATAAAATGGGTATCTGATGACATACCTATAAGTTTACCTATAGAAACCATAAGCCCAGCAGCTGGCATTACTGCTATAACTACTAAAAGTGCTTTTCCTAGCTTTTGCCAGAAATCAAAAGATATTAGTTTAGTTTTGCTATTCATTATAAATCCCCTTTCTTTTATGCAACCGATTGCATTATTTTCTAAAAAAATATATTACTTCACTTGGTTATGTTGATTTTTATGTGTTTATTATAGCACGTTATGAAAATGTTTTCAAGAATTTCACCATATTTATATTTTATATTTTTAAATCCTAAGCAATCGTTTGCGCTAAATAAACCACATATACATATGCGGTTTGTTATATAAATGATTCTCTTTCAATAAATTCAGTTTTTACAATATAATGATTGTTTATAACACTATTATTCTCTAACTTATCAATCAAAAGTTTAGTTGCATAATATCCTAATTCATCTGCATTAATATTTACTGATGCTAGCGGTGGATTTTGATATTTATCTAATTTCGTATCATTAAATCCAACTAAAGATATATTTTTCATATTTTTTTCATTTAATAAATTTCTAACTCCAAATGCTAATAAATCATCAGTAGTTATAATTGCACTTAAGTCGTTATTTGCAAATAATTTTTCCATACAAATATAGCCTTCTTCCTCAGTAAAATCTTTACCATGAATTATAAGGTTTTCATTTAAATTTATTCCGTTTATTTCTAGAGCCATAGTATAACCTTTTAGCCTGTCTTTAGACATATTTAAATTTTCAATAGCTCCAATAAAACCTATATTTCTATGGCCTCTTTGAACAAGTTTGTTTACAACATTGTAAGTAGCTTGAAAATTATCATTATCTACCCATAATATATCATTAGAATTTTTAGGCCTTCCGATTACTGAAAAAGGAAAATTAATTTTTTTTAAGTAATTTATACTTTTATCATTTTCCTCTGATCTTAATAGTATTATTCCATCTATTAATTTTGCATCAATAATATCTATTATGCTATCTAACTCTTTTTTATTTTCTTTTGTAAAAGCGTAAGTTATATAATATCCCTTACTTTGTGCATAAATACTTATTCCCTTCATTGCATTTAGAAAAAATGAATTATCAAGAAATTCTTGTGCTTCATTTGGCAAAATTACACCTAAAATTCTAGTTTTATTATTTGCTAAACTTCTAGCTATAGCACTTGGTTTATAATTTAATTTTTTTATTGCCTTATGTACCTTTTCTTTTGTTTCATCGCTTATTTTTGAATTATTTGATAAAACTCTAGACACAGTAGACGTCGCTACCCCAGCTTCCTTTGCTACATCTTTTATTGTAACTTTCATAATGTTAAATTTCCTTTATATTTTTATTTATCCTTTTTAATTTTCTTCTATTATAGCATATTAAATTTATAATCCTATAATTTCATTAGATAAAAATAGCCTTAAACTATATAGTTTAAGGGTATTTTTATATTAGTAAATCATTTCAGCTTTTATACTTATTTCCTTCAATCTTTTGCATATATTATGTAGTTTAATATTACTATAAAGCTTTGAAACTTTTATTAATGCCGTATAACAATCATATACATCATATTGTATGCATTTTCCTAAATTGTCTTTTATAATGATAATTTCATTTTCTTCATCTACAAATCTGTCTTTGATATCAACTTCATAATCAAAATACTCCTTTAGTATTTCATATCCTTCTAATAATAATTTATATGCTTCTTTTAATAATTCTATATTATTCCCCAATGTTATAAATCTCCTTTCAATATGTCTATTATATAGATATTATAATCCACAATACTTGTCGCTTTTTGTCAATTTTTGCTAATATCAACATTTAAATATTAAACAATAAAGGGAGTATATCACTCCCTTTTAATAACTATTTACCCTTAATATTTTCTTTAACCTTCTTACCTACATTAACCCCTGTACTTATAGTTTCTTTAGCAATATTTCCTACGCCATTTAATACATCTTTTCCTACATTTAATCCAGTATTTATAGTTTCTTTACTAATATTACCTGCTCCATTTATTACTTCTTTTCCCACATCTTTTACAGGCTTAGTAACTTTCTTTATGTTTTCTTCAACTTTTTTCTTTCCCATTATATACATCTCCTGTACTAGTATATAAGTAGAATATTCTACCTATATAATACTATGTAATATTTTAAAGTTTTGTTACACATTTAAAATCTATAAAGCTCTTTATTCTAAAATAAATTTATTAACCCATCTTTGCTTAACTTTCTTAATGTTTTAGTATTTGAAATACTATCATCAATTACATCTCCTATTAATGCTTTTTTACTTTCTTACAAATTTATAATTTTTTCTTCTATATAATTTTTTAATAATTATTTTTAAATTGCTTATTTTCAAGTATATCCCCTCTCTTTATATTAGAAAGCATATAAGACCTGTATATATACAGGTCTTATATGCTTTATCTAACTTCTTTATTTTTTACATGTTCTTTTATTTTATTTAAATTTAAGTATAAATTCTTAAACGATTTGTTACAAATGAAAAAAGTACCTAATAATAGGTACTTTTCAAACTGGCGGAGAGGGTGGGATTCGAACCCACGGCCCCTTTCGGAGTCACTGGTTTTCAAGACCAGCTCCTTAAACCACTCGGACACCTCTCCGTATTTCATTAACTTATGTATATAATATATCATATATTAGTGTTTTTTGTAAATACTTTTTTATAATTTTATTATTAATTTATTTAAAAAGCGAATACTTTAATTAGTATTCGCCTTTTATTATATTTGTTCTACATTAGATTCTATACATTTATTTTCATTTTCTATATTCGGATTTACAGGAAGTATTATTACAAAATTACTACCTTCTCCAACTTTACTTTCTACATAGATTTCACCTTTATGAAGTTTAATTATATGATTAGTTATAGTAAGGCCTAAGCCACTACCACCTTTAACTTCATTGTTTAAATCAACGACTTGACTAAATCTATCAAATATAACTTTATGGTATTTTTCATCGATTCCAATTCCAGTATCTAAAACACTAATCATGACTTTATCTTCTAAATCTTTAATCGTTATAGTTATATTTCCACCTTCTGGTGTAAATTTAGCCGCATTTCCAACTAAATTAACAATACACCTTTCTATTTCATGACTATCACACATTATTGTTTTTTCTTCTATTTCTGGATCTATTATTAAATGTATTCCTTTTGTCTTTACATAATCTATTAAAGTCAAAGCAGTTTCTTCAACTAAATATACTATATCGGTTTCTTTTAAAGAAATAACATACATATCATTTTGCAACTTAGTACTATCTACTATATTGTTTATAAGATTTAATAATCGTTTACAATTTCGCTGTGATACATCTATATAGTGGCCCAAGTTTTGTTTTTTTATATCTCCATCTTTTCTTATCAATCCATTTATTAATTGATTAGTACTACTTATAACATTTAATGGAGTTCTTAATTCATGAGATAAATTCACAAAATAACTATTTTTATTTCTCTCTAGTTTTATATTTTTATTTAATAAAATTGTGTTTCTTTCCATTTCTTCTCTTAATCTTAAAGTTTTCTTTTGTACTAATCTATCTAATCTTTTAACTTTATTTTTATGATTTATTATAAATATAATTATTGCTAATATATATATAACACAAGCATATCCACTTAACCAAAATGGAGGTTTTATAGTAAACTCAACTTGTTTTTCATCACTTATATTTCCACTTGAATCTATAGCTTTAACTTTAAATGTATATTTTCCTGGTGGTAAATCATTATATGTAACATGATTATCCTTAGTTCTTACAACATTTTTGCTTGTTCCTTCTAAACTATATTCATATGTTGTATTTTGAAAACTTGAATAGTTTGATGTAAAGAATTTGATAGTTATAATATCAGTATTTTCATTAAATTTCATCTTATCTATATTACTGTATTCTTTATTATTTACAATAAATCTATCAAATGTCAATTTAGGCTTTTCTCCTGATTTTATTATTTTATCTGGGTAAAATGAATTTAGTCCGTTTACTCCTCCAAAGAAAAACTCTCCTTTATTATTTTTATAAGCAGCATTACCATTAAACTCATTTGATTGAAGCCCATCTATTACACCTAAATTTTGTACCTTATTATTAGTTGTATCTATTTTAGATATTCCTTTATTAGTACTTATCCAAATATTATCTTTATTGTCTACTAATATACCATATATAGTGTTATTTGCTATTCCATCTTTTGTTGTATACCTTTTAAACTTTTTAGTTTTTTTATCAAATTTGTTTAGTCCATAACTTGTACCTACCCAAATGTTTCCTTTACTATCTTCATTTATATATCTTACATTGTTATTACTTATACTATTTTTATCGCTTTTGCTATATTTATAATTTTTAATAGTTTTATCTTTTGTATTAATAACACTTAATCCTTGTTGTTCTAAAAAGCCTAAGTAATAATTTCCTTCTCTATCTTCATATATATGCCTAACGTACCTGTTTGGAGCTTGACCATTATTTATAAATTCATTTATATCTATAAATTTATTAGTTTTTGGATTTAGTATATTCACTCCATCTGGAGTGCCTAGCCATACATATCCTTTACTATCAATTAATACATCTGTTACTTTTTCATCTAATAATCCATCTTCTACATTATAATGTTTTAAATCATTATTAGACTTATCAAACTTTATAAAACCATCATCTGTTGCTATATAAATAATATTACCTTTCCCTGTTATATCATTTATAGAATCACTTATAAACTCTTCATTTGTAGTTGAATTCATAAATTTAGATTTATTGTGTTTTTTATCTATTATATTTACACCTTTTGAATTAGTTCCTACCCACAAATACCCATCATCATCTTCATATATACCATGAACTATATTTTCATTTAGTAAATAATCTTTGTCTAAACCAGCTTTATAGTGCTTAATTTCACTTTCCGTATCAAACATACTTATCCCTGAATATGTTCCTACCCATATAAGGCCTTCATTATCTTCCATTAAACTTTTTACATTATTATTAATTAAACTATTTTTATCATATACTTTATGTTGATAAACGTAAAAGTTATCTTCTCTTTTATTGTATTTTGCAAGTCCATTAGAAGTACCAACCCATATATTTCCTTTACTATCTTTAGTTATTGCCCCTATAGCAGAACTAGGCAAAGACTTTGAATCTGACGTATTGTGTTTATACCTAGTTATATTATTATTTTTCATATTTATCTTAGATAAACCTGAATTTGCACTCCCAACCCATACATATCCATTCTCATCATCGCAATATATATTATATACATCACCTTCGCCTACAGAATTTTTTTTATTGTCTGAAGGATAACTTTTAAGTATCTTGAAATCTTTAGATACTTTAACAACACCTTTTTTAGTTCCTATCCATATATTACCTAAATCATCTTCATCTATCGAATACATAAATTTACATATTAAATCTTTTTCTTTACCTAATACTTGTTTAAATCTATTTTCTTTTTCATCATAGACATTTAATCCATTAGCTGTAGCAACTATTATTTTATTATCTTTGCTAAGTATTACTTCTGTAGCATTATCACTAGATATTAAATTATTTTCTTCTGTATAATTAGTAATTTCATCAGTGTCAGGATTTAATTTATTAACTCCTTTAGATGTAGTTATCCATATATTCCCATGGTTATCTTCAACTATATCTGTTATATGGCTATTACTTATACTATTATTTTCTTCTTCATAATTATAAACTTTAAAATCATATCCATTAAATTTATTTAATCCATCATTAGTACCTAGCCATATATAACCTTTGCTATCTTGAAATATTACATCTATGGTTGATTGACTTATACCTTGTTCTATATTTGCATTGTTAAAATTTATATGCTCAAAATCTGCATATATATTAACTCTTGAATACAAAAAAACAATAATATTAATCACAATAAACACATTAAATCTTTTTAAAAAATTAAATTTGCCCATACACTTTCCTTTCATCCCAATTACCAATTAATCTAATATATTGTAATATAATAAGATATTAATTTCAAATTTATTTTAAAATTTAACCTTAGTATATTAATATAATTCATATATATCTGAAAATTCTAATTCAATTTTTTGAACATCAACTTTATAATCTTTACCTTCGTCTTCTACTGTATCCCCTAATAATTTCTTATTCGGTAACAAAATTTCAAATTCAGTCCCGCTTTTGCCATCACTTTCTAGATATATTTCTCCTCCATTTAACTCTATTATAGACTTAACTATGCTAAGTCCAATTCCACTTCCTTCATTCATTCTATTTAAAGACTTATCAGCTTGTACAAATCGTTCAAATACTAAATCTTGCATATGTAGTGGTATACCTATACCATTATCTTCAACTATTATTTGTACCCACTCTTTATTCACATGTATATCTACAAATACATGACCATTTGGTTTTGTAAATTTTATAGAGTTAGATAATAAATTTAACATTACCCTTTCTATCATCTCAGGATCACATTTAATTATAAGCTCTTCTATGTCTGTATCAAATAATATATTTATATCTTTTTGCTTTGCATAACTTATAACAGACATTGTTATTTCCTCTATTAATCTTACAATATCACAATTTACTATATTAGGTTTTGTACAACCCACATCTATTTTAGTTATATCTACTATATTGTTTATAAGTCTTAACATTCTTTGACAATTTACCTTTAAACTCTGTCTATATTTACCATAATACTTTCTAAAATCTTCTTCATCATTACATATTTTTAAATCTAATAATTGCACAATTGAATAAAATATATTTAAAGGAGTTCTTAATTCATGACTTATATTCGCAAAAAATTCATTTTTCACTTTTTCATGATTTTTCATCTTTTCATATTCCATAATATATTTTTCCATTCTATGTTCTTCAGTTACATCCGTAAATGTTACTACCAATTTTACAGATTTGCCTTCTATATCTTGTTCATTAGAATCACCTATAATTTGTGTACTATTATCTAGTACAGTTTGTGCACTACAATCAATTATATTTTTTCCTGAATTTAATTCTATTTTTCCATTCCAGCACCCTTCATTTTTCATACTTAGCTTGATATTTTCTAAAACTTCTTCGTTTATAGTTGAAATGCTATATTTTATTTTATCTGTTAATTTTTCTTTATCATATTCTTCATCTTTAAAAAAGTATGATTTAATTTTTTTATTAGAATAAATTATATTCCCTTCCAAATCACATATATATATACAACTTTGCTTATTTTCTTCTACTAAATTATAAAATATTTTTATTTCCTCTTTTAATTCTCTTTTTTTCTTTACACTTATTATAAGCTCTAAAAATAAACCTACTACAATTGTTATAAATGCCATATATGTTATAGATGTAGATATAAGTTTTATATCTATTATAGGTTTATTAGCACCTGTAATAGCATATATAGCTTTAATCCAAAGCATTAATATACTAGCACCTATTACTGAATATGTATAATCATTTTCTTTAATGCCTTTTCTTAAAAATATAAAACTTGTTATTGTGTATATAATAACTAATAAAAGGTTATATCCTATAAAGAAATTAGTATCTTTATTCATAGGAAATATAATGCTTTCACGGTCTAAATATCCAAAACATATTGCACCTACGAAAACTAAATTTATAACTAAAACTTTATTATCCATTATAAGCTTTCTAGTTTTTTTAAATGGAAAAGCTGTTATTAAAATTATAACTATTCTCATTATAGATGTAGATATTGCAATATACCCTTTCATACTCATAATAGTATTTTCTAATGTTAAATTATCAAATATCCCTAAAACAATATCTACAAAAAATATAATGTACATTAACGATATTATAAAAAGTTCTTCTTTCTTACTACTACTATAGCAAAGTAAGCAACTTGTAATTGCTAAAAAAGAAAGTAATATATTAAAAAATCTTATAAAATATTCTGGTTTTATACTGTTGTTTAAATCAAATTTAAATAAAAATATCAAAACAAACATATATAATAAGACTAGACATGCTGACATACTTATAGTTAGTACAGTTGCCAGTTTATTTTTACCATTAATCTTAAATTTTTGATTTACTCCTACCATATTTATCTCCCCTATCAATTGTTAATACACACTATATCATTATTATTTAAAATAGTCTATATTTTCGACAATAAAAGACAGGCTATTACAAGCCTGTCTTTTTATAATTTATATATTTGATATTATTGCCTTTGATAATTGATCAGGACAAGAAGTAGATTTTGTTCCACAAGGTATTCCTTTTAACTTTTTAGCTACTTCATCAGCTTTTTTACCTATAACTAATGATCTTATTCCTATTAAATTTCCCGCACATCCTCCAACAAATTCAACATCTTTTATTATATTATTTTCATCTATTTCTAAATTAATTTGTTTGCAACAACACCCTGAAGTTTTATATATTATTTTCATGTTCATTCTCCTTAATGTACAAATATAAGTCTTTCAAATATATTATATTAATCTGGTGTTGTTTTTGTTACTATTTGTATTATTTATCACTTTTACTTTTTTCTAAAAGTTCTTCTACTTCATAATGGTTTGGATGTATAAAAGAGTATGGTGTTTCATCTGTTAATTCTTCTATAGCTCCTCCTTCAAATAATTCTTCATATGGTGTATTTTTTGGTATAAATAATTTTTCATATGAATTTGTTTCAATTTTTTTATATTCTTTATCTTGTTTTTTCATAAAATTACCTCACTTTTTCGTTTGTTGCAATTATTTTACTCATATTTTTATTATATATAACTTTTACCCATTATTCTTGTTTATAATAATAAAAAAGCTATAAAACTAAAAAAATTTAAGTTTTATAGCTTTATTTAATATTATATACTAACTAACTTGATTAAGTTCCATAGCATCGTCCTTACTTAATCCCGCCTTAAACATAGTTACTGCTGTATAACTTACAACAGCTACTACTAGCCATTTTAACCAATATACTGGCATATTAGTAACAAATAAAAGTGCTAAAATAGACCCTACTACACCACCTATAGTTATTCCCATAGATATTTCTCTTTCATAAGCTTGTTCTTTTACAAATTTAATACTAGCTATTGGTCCAACAAATGCACAAGCTCCCATCATTATAGGAAATGCTGCCTTTGGATTCATTCCTAATAATGCAACCATAGCCATACATGGAGCATATAAACCTATACCAGCTGTCATAAGTGCTCCTAACACAAAGTTTCCAGCTATCCCTATTGCTAATTTAACTCCACTAAGTCCCATAGCATCTCCACCTGATGGCATCAATTCAAATTGTCCTAATACTATTAATATAGCTGTACCTACTAAAGCAATTCCCATAGTTAGCTGAACTTTCTTTTCTGGTAGTTTAGATATTATGCCAGCTCCTACCCAAGAGCCAACCACAGCAGCTATTATCATGCTTATTAAAGTTAATAAATCAACTTCTATTGAATTTAATGACATAAATGCTTGAACAATCATTGGTAATGTATGTGCAACATTTAATGTTCCTGGTAATACTTTATCTGGGACATGTATATTTTTATTTAATTTTAAAATTCCTGTAGTTGTTGCAAAAGATCCTACCCCTATAGCATCTAAAAAATCTGTTATAAATCCTATAAATATACCTGTTTTAAGTATACCTTGTTTGTTTTTGTCTTGGTTTTTTCTAAAATCCTTTACATAAACCGTTGAAAAACCTGCTGTTATTACTGCTAATAATCCTAAAATTGCCTTTACCATTTTGCCTCTCCCTTTTAAAAATTTATTATGACTATCAAAGTATAACACGACAGGATAACATTTCCCATACTTTTTTCACTATTATTTAATACTTTTTATAAACATGAAATTAATCTAATATTTAATTAATATTTTTTAAATATCTATAAATTTCTAGATATTTGTATAAATGTATTTCTTAAATTTAATACTCCATATCCTTGAGATACATTTGGAAAATCATAAATTTCACTTTTAATTGCCCCAAGCATTAAATATGTTCTTAAAGGGTCTGTAAATAATGATAGTTTTGGTACACCACTTTCCTCTTCTAGATATTGCATAATAAGAGCAAGCACTCCACATACAATAGAACTACTTACTCCTGTACCTGTAGCAGTATTGTAATCTCCATTTGCATAAGTTGATATAATATCAACTCCAGGAGCTATTATATCAGGATTTATACGATTTCCACGTATACTTCCTTTTGATGATCCTATCCATAAACTGTTAGATTTATCATTATATGCTCCAATTGTTATAACTTTCCTAGATAAAGCAAATTCTGTTATAGTTCCCATAGAAGTTGAATCTGTAAATCTGGTATTTGCGGATATTATATTTTTATTAGGAAGATATAAGTGATATTCTCCGCTTATTATAAATTCAGGCTTTAGTCTAATATTCCAAACACCTGGTTTTATATCTGTTAAAGTTATTTCTAATGCTTGTGCACCTGTTTCTAACCATGGAAATCTGTATACTACTCTATATCTAGTTTTTTCTATAAAGAATCTTCCCGTATATATTTGATCATCTGGAGAATATACTATAGTTTGACTTACATCTCCAGACGGAGATATTATTTGTAGTGATATTTTATCTGGCCCTGTACCTCTTAACACAATATCTAAGTTAGTATTTTCTCCATTTTGAATTACTACATCTATATAATCTTGAACATTCTTAAGGTTATTATAATAATGTATGTCTGTGTTTCCTTCATTTCCAGCGCCGCTTACTAATATAATGCCTGATCTGTCTAGTTCTTCAAATATTTCTAATATAGATGCTTCTACTCTAATACCTGATTTTGTACCTACTGTTAAATTTATTATCATATGTTTTTTCTCTTTTTTTGCTATGTCAATAACATATTTAATAGCTGCTAAAAAATCAGATACTGTATAACTTATTTTTCCTGGATAATAAACCCCTTCATATCCTCTTAATTTTACAACTACCAAATCTGCATCTTTTGCAATTCCTCTATATTCAGGATTTACATTTCCTCTTCCTACTAAAATTCCACAAGCCATAGTACCCGTTCCAGTATTATCTACACTTAATGTATTGTCATTTTCTCTTATAGCGTTATTTATATCTTCTCTTGTAAATTCACTTCCAAATATCATCCCTTCTGGAGGTCTTTTGGTATCATTTTCTTGATCCCATAGATACAGTATTTTACTTGTATTATTTTCATCTATTAAATCTCTATGTAAGTAATCTACTCCGGAATCTATAACAGCTATTAATATATCTTTTCCAGAAATATTAATATATGGATTTGTTTCTATATAACTAGTTCCTGCTGCATCTGAAATGTTTTCTCCATTTTCTACATTATTAGTTATCTGCATAAGAGAACTCATAGGATCTGACCCACTCCACCATTTAATTTCTCTTATATTACTTAGTACAGTTTCATCAAAATCAAGAGGGACATATATAGCTGAAAGCTTATCATTTAAAATAATATATTTTTCTATATTATTTCTATTAAATGCACTTATTATGTCTCCTTTATAAATTAAGTAAAAAGATTTTTCTGTTTTATCCACATCTTTGCCTCCTATTTTAATTGATCAAACATTCCCTTAAAATTTAGTAACCCGTAGCCAGTAATGTTGTTTGGATATATTGCATCTCCAGTACTAACTGCTCCACCTTGCATATATGTTCTTACCATTTGCATAAAACCCTTATTTGGATATTTGTTTTGTCCAATAATATATTCAAAAAACAATGCTATAGCACCTGATGCATGTGCTGCTGCTGCTGAACTTCCAGTTATAGTTGCATAACTATTATTAAGATATGGACCTATTATATTTACTCCTGGTGCTACAACATCCAGTTTTTGCCTATTTTCAATATTAGGTCCTCTTGATGAGGATGGCCAAAGACTTCTAGTTATAGAGTTATATGTTCCTATAGTTATAACATCATCTTGTACAGAAGGATATGTTATTGTAAAGTTTGGATTAGATTCATTAAATTTTGTACCCTCATTTAAAAATACACGATTCTGTAAGTATACATTATACTGTCCTCCAGTTATATAAGCCCCTTCTAACCTTAATCTCCATATTCCTCTTTTTGCATTTGTAAGATAAATTGTTGTATGTTCTTGGCCTGAGTAACTCGTTGGGTATGAATATCTTATAGAGTAGACTGTTGCTTCTAAATCAAATGTTCCACTTACTAAGTCATAGTTTGATAAATCTACTATTTTACTTTCTTCTCCACTTGGAGATATTATAAGTAATTTTACTCTGTCTGGTCTACTAAGCCATACTTCTATCATTAAACTTTTTTCTTCTTCTTCAATTTGTATTCCTATGTCGACTGTATCTCCTTGTCTTGTTAAAATCCCAGACACATGTGTTTGTGTATTTCCTTCATTTCCTGCACCAGTTACTATACATATTCCACTTGAAAAATATGTATCTCTACTATTTACTCTGCTTGCATATCCAGCTAAACCAGTACTTCCCATTGACACATGTACAACTGTTGGTAAATTTAGCTCATCTGATTTTTTATATACATATTGAAGTGCAGTAAATAACATTGCACTATTATAATATCCATTTATTTTCCCAAGCTTAACAACTATAAGTTCAGCTCCTGGTGCTATACCTTCATATTCTCTATTTATATTTCCTAATCCTGCACATATTCCACTAATCATAGTCCCCTGTCCTTCTTCATCTATAGATAAGGTACTATCTTTTTCTTGTATAGCTTTATTTATATCTTCCCTTGTATATTCTGTACCTATAAAAAATCCTTCTGGTGGATTTCCTTCTTTTGATTGATCCCATAAATAAAGTATTTTACTAGTTCCATCTGGATATATAAAATCTTCATGCAAATAATCTATGCCTGTATCTATTACAGCTATTACTGTACCTTGACCTGTTAATTGTACATTAGGATTATTTTTAAAAAAATTAACTCCTATTTCTTCTTGTGCCGTTATTCCATTTTCAGTTCCTCTTGTTATAGACCCTAGCGATGCAACTCTTACAACATTTTCAATAATTAGGACAGAGTCTAATTGCAAAATTGCCTCTACATTTGCTTTAGTTAAAGCTGTAAATAACATAAGAGTTCTAGTTGTACTTAATCTTATCATTTCATAATCTATTGTTAAGTTTTCTACCTCTTGAGCAAAAGCTTCAGTATGTGTTACGAATATAGAATTTGATATGCTTTTGTCTGTTTGTATATCTCTATTTAAATTAAAGTTCTCATATTCTATAATACTCACCCCTTATAAAATTTTAAAACTGTAGATATTACTAGTATATTATTCAACTATGGCTGTGTATGTATATCGTTTTAACTATATCCATATCACAAATTCTTAATAAAAAAATATAATAAACTAGACATTATATTTAGGATGTGATTTTATTGGCTAATTTAAGTTTATCGAAAGTTAATGTAAGTATAGAAAAACCTTACACAGCTACTGAGCCTGTAAGGTTTAGAAGATATACTATAACTCACTTAGAAGATCCTGCAATAGTAGATTTATCTATTTCACCTTACTTTTATAATCTTGATTTATTTACTACAAGTACAGATTTAGTTTATGCCCAATGGTATTGGTTTTTTGGAGATATATATCAACTTACATTTTTTGTTTTTATAGGCAACTACCCTTATGATGTAGCAAAATATAGATATGAAAAGTATTTAGAGTTATTACCATTATCTATTAGCGCAGTAGTCAATGGCGATAGAGCATTTTTAAATAATAGAAAAATATTATTTGCTACTCCTATATTTGTAAGGTTTATATCTTCTTATCCAGCTTTTAATAAAACTGTACCTTATGGATTTATTAAAGATTATGTTAATGATAATGTGGAAGTTATAACAAAAAAAGGTGTATAAATTTATACACCTTTTTTTGTTATTTAAATATACAAGTAGCTCTATCTAATATACCTGTAAAGTATGCTATAACCATTCCATAATTAGTTATCGGTATATTTTTTTCCTTGCATATATTTATTTTATTTAATACACTTTTTCTATTTACCATACATGCTCCACAGTGAATAATAAGGTCATAATCTTCTATGTTTTCCTTAAAATCATAAGAAACACTATATTCAATATTAAGTTCTCCACCTGCTATTTTCCTTAGCATATTAGGGATTTTCACTCTACCTATATCTTCATGAGATACATTATGAGTACAGCTTTCACATATAAGTATTTTATCTCCTGGCTTTAGAGTGTTTAATTTATTAGTTCCTTCTAAGAAATCCTTAAGTTCACCCTTTTGTCTTGCAAATAATATTGAAAAGCTAGTTAAATTCATATCTTTAGGAATAATAGATTCTACTTCTTTAAAAGCTTGTGAATCTGTTATCACTAAGTCTATATTTTTTATATCATTAAGTGCGTCTTCAAGTTCTGTATCTCTTACTACATAAGTTTTTATACCGTGGTCTAAGCAATCTCTTATAACTTGAACTTGCGGTAGTATAATTCTCCCCTTTGGAGCTTCTGAATCTATCGGAACTACTAAAATAACTTTAGAACCATAAGGTAATAAATCTCCAACTATAGGTTTATCTTCTTCCTCTTGTTCTAAGTATTTTATGAGTTCTTTTTTTAAATCATCTATACCTTTATTTTCTTTAACTGATATAAATATAGGACTTTCAAATAATTTTTTTATATTATTAACTTCTTCTTCATTTAATATATCTAATTTATTAACAACTACTACATGATTAACATTATACTTATTTGATTCTTTTTTCCAAGCTTTATATGTATTAATATCTATATTATTACCATCAACTACATATATAGCAAAATCTATTCTTTTTAAATATTCATAACTTTTTTTAACTCTAACTTCTCCAAGTTCACTATTATCTTCAAGACCTGCTGTATCTATTAATAATATAGGACCAAATGGTATTAATTCCATAGCCTTTTGAACTGGATCTGTAGTTGTACCTTCAATACTTGATACTAACGATATTTCTTGACCCAATATAGCATTCATAAGTGAAGACTTTCCACTATTTGTATTTCCGTATATACCAATTTGTTTTCTATTTGCATTTGGAGTAGTGTTCATATATACCTCCTATAAGTAGAAATCTCTTTCTCCTTTTTTCATTTTTTCCATACTTTCTTTAGTGTATGTTTTTAAATCTTCTCTTTGAATTTTTTCTGTTTCATTTTTTATTACTTCTTGAGCTTTGTCGTATAATTCTTTATCTCCATAATCTAGAGTAAATTCATGTAATGTCATAAGCGCATTTGGCTCACAAACATATTTTATATTACCAGATTTAGCAAGTTGCATAAATCTATCTCCAGTTCTTCCTTTTCTATAACAAGCTGTGCAGTAACTTGGTATATATCCATCATCTAATAACTCTTTTAAAATCTCTATAGGACTTCTTTCATCATTAGTTTTAAATTGCTTACTTTCATTTCCAGCTTCTCTTTCTTTATATCCTCCAACACCAGTTGATGATCCTGCTGATATTTGACTTACTCCATATTTTAATAATTCTTTTCTCATAGCTGGTGTTTCTCTAGTTGATAAGATAAGCCCTGTAAATGGTACAGCAATTCTTAAAATTGCTACTATCTTTTTAAACATTTTATCATCTAATAAATGTGGATAGTTTTCTAAAGTTACACCTGTTGCAGGTTGAAGTCTTGGAACTGATATTGTATGGAATCCCACTCCATATTTTTCTTCTAAATGAGCATTATGCATCATAAGACCTAAAACTTCAAATCTAGGATCGGCTAATCCAAATAAAACTCCAGCTCCAACGTCATCAATTCCAGCTTCCATAGCTCTATCAAAAGCAGTTAAATGATATTCATAATCTCCTTTTAGTGATTTTGGATGCATTTTTTCATAAGTTGGTTTATGATAAGTTTCTTGGAATAATATATAAGTTCCTATTCCTTTTTCATGTAATTTTTTATAATTTTCAACTGTTGTTGCAGCTATATTTACATTAACTCTTCTTATTTCTCCATTAGCATTTTGAGTTTTATATATAGTATCTAAACATTCTAAAACATAATCTATAGGAGCATTGCTTGGGTCTTCTCCAAGTTCAAGTGCTAATCTTTTATGTCCCATTTGCTCTAGTATTTTAACTTCTTGTGCTACTTCTTCCATTGTTAATCTTCTTCTACAAAACTCATTATCTCTTCTATATCCGCAGTAAACACAGTTGTTTACACAGTAATCACTTACATAAAGTGGTGCAAATACAACTATTCTTTTTCCATATATATCTCTTTTTATTTCACCTGCTAAAGAATATATTTCTTCTAAGTCTTTTTCATCTTCTGCTTGTAATAATATAGCTATATCTTTATATGATAAACCTTCTTTTTTCTTTGCTCTATTTAAAACTTCTTTTATTTCTTCATTTGAAGAATTTTTTGTTTCTTCTAAAATATTATATATTTCTTCATGATTTATAAACATAACTTAATCTCCTTTATTATTTTCTAAACTCAGGATTATCTCCTCTACTTACTTCTACTTCATATCCTGCTTCATTTATCTTTTGTTCTATCATAGTTCTATACTCTGCATCTTCATCTAATATATATGCTTTATTATCATATAGAGAATATTTTTTTCTAACTGACATTGGCGATAAATTAGGCATTATGACATTTCCTCCAGCTTTTAACCCTTCTTCTCTTCCTTTTGGGTCTATACTTGAAAGTGCAGTTGTAGCTGGTAGCAATACTTTTGGAAGTAATAATCTAACAATAGCCAAACATATAACTGTTTTTTCTAAGCTACCGTGTTCATAATTTCTAAGAGGTGTATCTTTATGAGGTATAAAAGGACCTATTCCACACATTGCAGGTTCAAATTCTTTAACGAACCTTAAATCATTAACTAAATCTTCATTAGTTTGTCCTGGTATACCTACCATAAATCCAGCACCTGATTGATATCCTATGTCTTTTAAATTCTTTAAGCAGTTTCTTCTTTTTTCAAAAGGCTCACCTGGGTGTATACTTTCATAAAGTTCTTTACTAGCACTTTCATGCCTTAGTAAATATCTATCTGCTCCTGCATCATACATTTTTTTATAAGAATCATAACTTCTTTCTCCTAGTGAAAGAGTTATTGCATTATCTGGAAACTCACTTTTGATGGCTTTAATTATCTCTACCATCTTATCATCTGTAAAGTATTCATCTTCACCACCTTGTAATACAAAAGTTTTATATCCTAGCTTATCACCTTTTCTAACACACTCTAGTATTTCATCTAGTGTTAGTCTGTATCTATCTGCATTTTTATTGTGTCGTCTAAGTCCACAGTACAAACAATCCTTTTTACAAAAACTTGTAAGCTCTATAAGACCTCTCATATAAACTTTATTTTTATAATATTTTTTTCTGGTTTCATTAGCTCTTTTAATTAATAATTCTTTTGAATTTTCATCTATATTGTCTAATAAATACAATAATTCTTCCTTACTTGCATCATTTGTTTTATATAATTTTTCTATAATATTTATAACATCCATATATTCACCTCGATTTTAATGGTTGTATAATTAATCCCCAAATATAATATTTAAAATATTTTAAATATTATATTTGATTATTAATTTTTAATAATAATTAAATTTATTCATCTTTATATATTTTTATTAATGAAATAGATTTTTATTATCTAAGGTAAAGTAGTTATAACATTTTTTGTAAATATTATAACTACTTTACCTTTAGATTAAATAAGTATATCTTAACCTATATCACTTAAATTACTATCTTTGTCTAGTCCTAACATATCATGTTTTGATTCAAAACTAGTGTGTAAAAGTTCATGTGATAAATGAGATAACGGTTCTTTAAAAAATTCTTTATATACATTTACTACATCTGGGTTTTCATAGCTACATTTTATTTTTATGGTTTTATCTTTATCGTATAATCCTTCTATACGTTTTAATCTCATTTCATTTGTAATTCTAGCTTTCATCTTAGGTTGTCCAGCTCCACCTATACATCCACCTTTACAAGTCATAACTTCAACAAAGTCATATTCAACTTCTCCTGCTTTTAACTTTTCTATTAAAGTTCTAGCATTTGCAGTTTCTTGTACAGCTGCTAATCTTAAAGTTTTATCTCCTATAGTAACAGTAGCTTCTTTAACTCCTTCAAGTCCTCTAACTGGAGTAAAGTGTAAAAACTCTTTATGTGGATTTTCATGAGTTAGTATATTGTATACAGTTCTGATTGCAGCTTCCATAACTCCACCACTATTACCAAAGATTAAGCCAGCTCCACTTCCAAGCCCTAATATATTATCAAATTTTGAACCTTCTAAAGCATCAAAATCTATGTTTTCTTCTCTTAACCATTTAGCAAGTTCTTTAGTTGTTAATATTATGTCATTATCTCTCATATCTTCAACATTATTAAATTTAGCTGAACTGTTCATTTCAGGTCTAAGTATTTCATATTTTTTAGAAGTACATGGTGTTATAGTAACATTTACTATTTTTGACGGATCTATATTAGCTTTTTTTGCAAAATATGTCTTTATAACAGTACCTTGTATACCTATTGGACTTTTAGTTGTAGATAAGTTTGGTATTAATTCTGGATAGAATGTTTCTGCAAACTTAACCCAAGAAGGACAACAGCTTGTAAACTGTGGTAATTTGCTATTACCATTTATAATACGACTTACTAATTCACTAGCTTCTTCCATTATTGTCATATCAGCACCAAAAGTTACATCAAATACATAATCTCCACCAAGCTCTCTTAAAGATTGCACCATTTTGTCTTCAACATATGAACCTTCTTCCATGTTAAATTCTTCACCAAGTGCTACACGAACAGCTGGTGCAGTACTAAATACTACAATTTTGTCAGGATCATTTATAGCTTCTTTAACTCTGTCTATATCTTCAACTTGTGTTATAGCTTTTTTAGGACATGCTTGCACACATTGCCCACAATTTATACATATTGCTATATCTCCAGTTTTCTCTAAATCAAAGTAGCCTGCAACTCCTATTTCATTTGCACAAACCCTCTTACATAATCCACATTTTATACATTTGTCATAATCTATTTGTATAGATGGATTATCTAATTCTACTGGGACTACCTTTTCTGTAAATAAGTGTTTCATGTTAATTGCTCCTTTATTGTGATTTAATTCATAAAGTATTAAATAAACATTTAATTGCACTTTTCGACAATCAAATGCTTAATATGTTTATACCCATTTTTTTAACTTTGTATCATATTTTAAGTATTATTTATGTAAAAAAATATCGCTCACTCCTAAACTTGTTGGAATAAGCGATATCCTTAAATAAATTTTTTATTATTTATTTTCTTGTATTAATTTTTCTATAGTTTCTCTACATCTTGCACCTTGACATGATCCTGCTGTTGCTCCTGTTGCATCTTTAACTTTTTCTACAGTATTTGCTCCATTTTTTATAGCATCTACTATAGTTTCTTTTGTTATTCCTTTGCATAAACACACTTTCTCTGACATAATAAACCTCCTACTAAATATGTATTATATTTTCATTTTATTTTATTTTATTATACCCAATTATTTTAGATTTAAATATTTTATATTTAAAAAATATTAAATTATGAACATATTTACTCTAATTTTCATAATTTAATATGAGTTAAAGTTTGTAAATAAGGGGGAAATATATATGGATTACTTTAAAACTAAGGAAGGTAATTCTATAGTTAGAGTTTTTCATGCATCACCTAATGCACCAACAGTTGATATTTATATAAATGGGGAAATTTTCACATCAAAACTAGATTATACAGATATGTCTGATTATTCATATCTTGAAGAAGGAATGCATACAATAGAAATTCGTTCTATGGGAGATTCTACTACAACTATACTAACTAAAATGATAGACGTTCCTGATGATAGAATATTTACTATAGCTATTGTTGGTAATTTAGATAATTTAGAATTTATACTAATAGAAGATGATATAGATGAAATTCCTTCTCCTAAAGAATCTACTGTTAGAGTAATTCATTTATCTCCTGATTCACCTAATGTTAATGTATTTGCTAATGGAAATTCTTTATTTGAGAATTTAGAGTTTAAAGGAAATTCAGATTATACTAAAGTTCATTCTGGTTCTTATTCTATGGATGTTACTTCAAGTAATACAGGAGATATAGCTTTATCAGGAAACTTAAACCTTAAAGCTAATAGAATATATACAATATATATTATAGGTAATCCACCTAGTTTAAGTTTAATTCAATCAGTAGATGTAAATTCTTATATTTGTAGATGATAAAAAGGGTATCAATACCCTTTTTATCTTAAATTTTTAATTACTAAGTTAATTAATTCTATAATATTTTTAGATATGTATAAATCTTGTTTTGAAGCCCAAATTAAATATATTTTTAGGTTTTCCCATTTTAAATTTTTATCTATATTTGCTTTATATATATTGTAAATTTCATTTATTTTATCTAAAACTTCATGTTTTTTATCTTCACTCATATTTTTATTCTGTAATAAAATTTCTTTTACATTTTTTATAAAACTATCTATGGTAATACTATTATATATATACTCATTTATTATTTCATCTCTTTTAACTATAAGTTTATCAATTATATTTTCAAGATCTTTTTTACTATAGTTCCATACTCTATCATTTTCTATAGCTATATTATCTATTTTGTCATTATACTTATCAATAATTTCCTCTAGTACTATAACTATTTCTAAGTAATTGTTCATTCTTAAGACTTCTTCACATCTTTTTATATCTGAATTTAGATTTATTAATAATTCACTCAAATTTTTTCCTTCTTTCTACATCAAATTTAATTTATATTATATCATTATTATAGTTTTAATTATTAAGTTATATTAATATTATATTAATGATTATTTTAAGGGGGATTTATATGAATAAATGTAAATTAGCTGTAATACAAATGCATGTAGAAAATGAAAAATCTACAAACCTCAAAACTTTAAATAAAATTTTACATAATGTCTTAAAAGAAGATGTAGATATGGTTTTATTACCTGAAATGTTTTGCTGTCCTTATGTTACAAGTAAATTTCCTTTATATGCTGAGCCTGAAGGTGGAAATACTTATAGATACTTATCTAATTTAGCAAAAGTTAATAATATATATTTAGTTGCTGGATCTATGCCTGAGATTGATTTAGATGGAAAAATTTATAATACTTCTTATGTATTTGATAGAAATGGAGATTTGATTGGAAAACATAGAAAAATACATCTATTTGATATGCAAATAGGAGATACTTATGTAAATGAATCTAATACTGTTAGTCCAGGTGAAAATATAACTGTATTTGATACTGAATTTGGAAGATTTGGTTTATGTATTTGCTATGATTTAAGATTTCCTGAAATATTTCGTATGATGGTAGACAGTGGTGCTAAAGCTATAATGGTTCCTGCTGCTTTTAATATGAAAACAGGTCCTTCTCACTGGGAATTATTATTTCGATGTAGGGCTGTTGATAATCAGGTTTATACTATAGGATGTGCTCCTTCTACAAACTACAATGATAAGTATATATCCTATGGAAATTCTATAGCTGTTTCACCTTGGGGAGATATTATTAATAAGTTAAATGGTGATGAAGGTTATTTTGTTTGTTATATAGACTTTGAATATATAAATAATTTAAGAAAGGAACTCCCTTTACTTGAACATAGAAGATGCAATTTATATAAATAAAAACTACTTAAAATTTTAGTTTTAAGTAGTTTTTATTTTAATTTTTAATTTTCTTTATACTCTGCTCCAGCACCTACTTTAGTTACTTGAACTGCAATCATTTCACTATCTCCATTAGTTATTTCATGCCATTGTCCAGCTTTTACAAATACACTATTTCCTACAGTAACATCAGTGACATCATCTTCCACAGTCATTTTTCCACTACCTTTAAAAAAGAAAAATATTTGTTCTCCATGTGGATGTCTATGAGCTTTTAATACTTGAAAAGGTTTAAAAAAGTAAACTTCAGATGTTATATCTTCACCTGCAAATACTGGTATTTTAGGTACAACATTATCATTGTATTCTTCTAAACTTCCATCTAAAAAATGTTTTTTATTTTCCATACAAAAACCTCCTTTATATATTATAATCCTATTTATATTTCCCTTTTTAGTGATATAATATTCATTAGATAATATTTGTTAAATTAGTATAAATACATATTTAAAGTAAAAATAAAATATTTAAATATTTTAATATATTTATTGAAATTTTTTGGAGGAATTATGGAAAAATCACATACTATGCCTATATATCAAAAAATTGCTCTTGATATAGCTAATAATATATATGTTGGAAATATAGCTGAAGGCACTACACTTCGTGGTCGTTCAGCTCTTGCTGCTAAGTATAATGTTTCCCCTGAAACTATTAGACGCTCTGTAAAACTTCTTGAGGATATTGAAGTTGTTCAAAGCATTAAGGGAAAAGGTATAATTGTTTTATCTTCTAGTAATGCTGAGTCTTTTTTAAAAAAATACCAAAATATAACTAATATATCTTCTTATAGGTCTGATTTATCTTTTCTTCTTAACAGTAGAGCTAAGTTAGAAGCTCAAATATTGGAAACTATGAACAAGATAGTAGATTACTCAAGTAGATTATCAACTATTAATCCACTAGTTCCTTTTGAATTTGAAATAAAATCTAATTGTAAGTATATTGGTATGACTGCTGGACAAACTAATTTTTGGCAAAATACTGGTGGTACTATAGTTGCAGTTAAACGTAATGGTGAACTTATACTTTCTCCTGGACCTTATATTGAGTTTATAGAAAATGATGTTCTTATGGTTATTGGAGATGTTAATATACATACTTCTGTTCCAATGTTTTTATATGGAGATGAAGAATATAAAGATTAATTAAAAAGTTACTTTAATTATGGAAAAAAGGAGGGATATTTTTATGTATACATACATTTATGTTAAGTCAAAAGCTAGTTCAGTTTTTAGAATTTCTGATCATAGAGAATTAATAGATAAATACAGCAGAGAAGGTTGGAGATTTGTTAGTGCTATTCCAAGTGATTTTGAACTTAATGGAAAGATAAATGAATTTGACTTAGTCTTTGAGAAAAAAGTTAAACAATAATGTTTTTATAAATTTAATAAACAAAAAGAGTATCTTAAATTTAAGATACTCTTTTTATATTAATAAACTTCTTTTTTTCTTGGTATTATAGGTTGTTTATATTTTTTTTCAACTCTATATTCTTTATATATTGCTTTTTTTATTATTTTAGCTTTTTCTTCTTCTAATTTAACTTCTTCTTTCAATGCTTTTATTATAGAAACTATACTTATTAGCATTATTATTGCAAAAGGAAAAGCTGATATTATAGAGACTGTTTGTAATGTTTCTAGTCCTCCTGATATTAACAACACTACTGCTAATAAGGCTTGTATAACTCCCCATGTTATTTTCTTTTTATTGCTTGGGTTTAAATCTCCATCAGAGGTAAACATTCCAAGTACATATGTTGCTGAATCCGCAGATGATACGAAGAATGTACATAGTAAAATCATAGCTACTACTGATAGTATTTTGCCAAATGGATAATTTAAAAAGACTTTAAATAATGCTGTTTCCGTTACCATTGTTGCATCTTTTGCAAAGTCTAATCCTAAATTCATTCCCAATGTTCCAAATACAGCAAACCATATTATACAAGCTAATGCTGGAGCTAGTGTTACTCCTATTATAAATTCTCTTATTGTTCTACCCTTTGATATTCTCGCTATAAATATTCCAACAAATGGTATCCACGCTATCCACATTGCCCAGTAAAATACTCTCCACTGTGCCACCCATTTACCTGATTGGTCAATATATAAACTTTGAGATATAAAATTTTCTAAGTATAATCCTATTCCGTTTGATAAGTTTGATACCATATCCATAGTTGGTCCTATTATTATGGCTCCTAATAAAAGTGAAAATGCTAAAGTTAAGTTTATATTAGATAGTAGTTTTATTCCTTTATCTAAACCACTAGTTGAACTTTTGATGTATAGTATTGTTGCTATAGCTATTATAAGCATTTGTACATATATAGTATTTTTTATACCAAACATATACTCAAGCCCACCTGCTATTTGCATTGTTCCCATACCTAGAGATGTTGCTATTCCTGTTACTGTTGTAAATACCGCTAATATATCTATCGTCTTACCTATTTTACCTTTTACTCCTTTTTCTCCTAATATAGGCAAAAATACACTACTTATAAGCCCTGGTGCATCTTTTCTAAACTGAAAATAAGCAAGTGATAATCCCATTATTGCATATGCTGCCCATGGAGTTAATCCCCAGTGCATAAATGATTGCTGCATTGCAAAATTTATAGATTCTTGACTTCCAGGCTCTAATCCTATAGGTACTACCATATGTTTTAATGGTTCTACTGCCCCAAAAAATACTAATCCTATTCCCATTCCTGCTCCAAATAACATTGAAAACCATGATAAGTTACTAAATTCCGGTCTATCTGTATCTTTACCAAGTCTTATGTTTCCATATTTACTAAAAGCTAAAAATACTGCAAATATTACTAATGCAAGCATTACTAATAAGTATACCCAGTTAAAATTACTTACTATTAAATTAAATCCTTTATTTGATACTTCTTTAAACATGCCTGGTGATATTAATCCAAATATCACCACCAGGCTGGTCAGTGTTAATGATATTTTAAATACGATATTATTTTTCATGTTATTCCTCCTATTTTATTATTTATATTTTTAAATCAAAGTAACAACTTTGTTAATATATTAAGTTTTTTCTTGAAGCAACTTAATTATAACATAAAGTTGTTTCTTTTACAAATCCAAGTCCTTATTTATCTCCTCTAAATTGCAGAGTTTTTACTTAAAACAATAAAAAAAGCTATCTTATTTTTTAATAGTACAAGGTATTCAAAATCAGATGATATCAATGTATACATTCTAACTTTGAGTTTGTTTTTACTATTTTATAAGATAGCTTTTTAAATATTTTTTATTTTTATTAAATTCTATTAATAAAAGCTTAGTACAGATGTATAATTAGGATCACTGTATAAATGATCAAAATATCTGTGAGTTGAAGTATATCCTATCCCAAATCTTTGCTCTTTTTCATTTACAATTTTATATTGATCAATAGCTTTTTTAGATCTATCTTTTTCTTCTTTAGTCTCTGATTTGTAAATATCTCTTTTGTCTTTAGGTATATATTCTAAATATTCAGGTTTGATAAAATATCTAGCATCTGCTACTTTATGTTCATCACTAAGTTTTTTTAGAACTTGACCATTTTTTCTATGCATTATATGATTGTCATATCTATAGTGATGAGCTACTTGTGTAACATCTCCTAATTTTTTTTCAAATTTTAATATAGTTTTTTCCATAAGATCATAATGAGTGCCTGGTTTTTTAGCTTCATCTGCAAGTATTACTATATTACTGTCTTTAACACCTAATTCATGTAAAGCAGCTTTAAATTCATTGTTTCTAAGAGTTTCTTTTTCTTTTCTAGTTATACCTTTAAATCTAGGTATTTGATTAAAAACATTAACACCTGATCCATCTGAAACTAGTACAACATATACATTGTTAGCACCACATTGTTTTATTGCATCTGAAATAGCACTGACACCCCATAAAATTTCATCATCTTGGTGCTGAGGATAAAATACAACATGATTTTTAAATCTTTTTCGTAATGGTTTTTGAGTTTTAATATTATTAGTATTTAAAGTTTTAACTGAAATCCCTATAACCAAAATTAAAAATATGCTAAAAATTATCTTTATGTTTTTATTTTTCAAGTTGTCACCACCTAGTATTTTATTTTTGTCGAAACCAGTCATATTTTATACCAAGTGTATATATTAGCATAATTTTCTATATAAATACAGACTGTAGATAATTTTGATACAAATTTGTTACATTTTGTCGTAAAATCTCTAATTAAAGAAGTTTTATATCTTTAGTTATCTTTACTTTTTTCTAGGGGTTATTTGAATTTTTGTTTAACTACCTGTTTATATACAAAATTTATTATAAAAAACTTAGATGATATAAATCCAGTTTCAAGTAAAGTTTCTTGATATATATATCCTAAGTTAACATCTGATATACTTTTTAAATTTGATTTTTTATTTTCTGTTATGGAAATTGCATCTACATTATGTTCTTTAGCCATATTAACAGCTTTTATAATTTATTTTGTTTCACCTAAATGAGATATAGCTATTATTAAATCTGCACATTTACATATATATTCATTTTGCATTATATCTACAGTTTTACTTAGTATATTTATATTTGAACTTAATAACTTCTTAGCTGTTTCAGAAACTAGTTCATCATTCTCTATATTATTATTTATAATATTTTCTTTTTTATTACTAATATATTTATTTACTTTTATTTTTTCCTATCTTTATTTATATAGTTAACTCTATTTTGTTTTTTTCTACTTATTTTGCTCCA
>ERZ1463036.22-NODE-22-length-37529-cov-98.752602_pt1 | contig 37529 bp, 31 predicted proteins | sample MGYA00564485_ERZ1463036 | MGnify/ENA primary metagenome ERZ1463036 (study PRJEB39244, sample SAMEA3635127) | Helicobacter pylori | study: EMG produced TPA metagenomics assembly of PRJEB11511 data set (Assembly of a 5300-year-old Helicobacter pylori... | reverse complement strand
CTAAAAATGTATGAAGACTCTCCAGAAGATTTAGTATATGACTTACTTATGGAGGGAATATACAAAACAGATGCTCTTGGGATGAACATAATAGGAACTAAAGAATCTTTATATAATATTAATAAAGATACTATAAAAGATTATTTTGATAAATATTATGTAGCTAGCAACTCAGTAATTTCAATTAGTGGTAACTTTAAGTTTGAACAAATGGTTAAATTAATTGAAAATAGATTTAAAGATTTACCTAAAGGAAATGTAAATATAGAAATAACAACTCCAGAATTTAATCCTTGCTTTTTAGCTAAAAATAAAGATACTGAACAAGTCAATTTAGCTATAAGCTTAAAAGCGATACCTCTAGAAGATAGAGAAGATGCATATGCTTTATCTATAATAAATAATATATTTGGAGGAAGTATAAGCTCTAGATTATTTCAAAATATAAGAGAAAATAAAGGACTTGTTTATTCTATATATTCAGCTCCTAGTCTTTATAGAAAAAGTGGAGAGCTTGGTATTTACGCAAGCATGAGTAACGAAAATCTAAAAAAAGTATATAATTTAGTATTAGAAGAAATTGATAACTTAAGAAAAAATCATCTTACAGATAAAGAGATAAAAGAAAGTAAAGAACAGTTAAAAGGAAGTTATATTCTAGGTTTAGAAAGTACTAGTAGTAGAATGATGTCAATTGGTAAAGCTATGATTTTAACTAGGAAAGTAAAAAATCCTAATGATATTATAGAAAGTATAAATAATATTGATAAAGCTAGAATAGACTTAATTATAGACAAGGTATTTAATAAAGAAAATATTGGAGTATGTATTGTAGGAAGAGATGTAGAGAATATAACTTTAGACTAATTAGATTAGACATATAATTAAGCTTATCTATAATAAAGATATATTAGTTTATATGGGGGGATACTTATGAATTTATCTGAAGTAGCAGGTAAGGAGATTGTAAATTTAGTTACCGGAGAAAGATTGGGAGTTGTTGGAGAGTGCGACCTTATAATTGAAGATACTACAGGGAAAATATTAGCTTTATTAATTCCTAGAGAAAGAGGATTTTTTGGATTTAGGAAAGATAAATCAGTACTTGAAGTACCGTGGAGAAATGTAAAAAAAATTGGTAATGACATGATTATAATAGAACATGAAGGCATGTATTAGGAGGATAATATGACAATAGTAGTTCAAAAATTTGGTGGGACATCTGTGGAATCTAATGAAAAAATGCAACAAGTTTGCAATATAATAAAAGACTATAAGGACAAAGGATTAGATTTAGTTGTTGTAGTTTCAGCTATGGGAAGAAAAGGAGCACCTTATGCAACTGATACATTAATAAATTTATGTAAAGGTGTTAATGATGATTCATCTAAGAGAGAGTTAGATTTAATAATGTCTTGTGGAGAGATAATATCAGGAACTATACTTACTAACATGTTAAAAGGATATGGTATAGATGCTGTATTTTTAACAGGTAGTCAAGCTGGTATATATACTGATGGAAATTTTTCTGACTCTAGAATAGTAGATATTAAGCCAGAAAGAATATATAAAGAATTAGGCGAGGGTAAAGTTGTAATTATAGCAGGTTTTCAAGGAACAACAGAAAGTGGAGAAGTAACTACTCTTGGAAGAGGTGGTAGTGATACTTCAGCAGTTGCTATAGGTAAAGCACTAGAGTGTAAAAATGTTGAAATATATACAGATGTTGATGGAATAATGACAGCAGATCCAAGAGTTGAGCCAGAAGCTAAGGTTTTAGATTATATAAATTATGAAGAAGTATTTCAAATGGCAGATAAAGGCGCTAAGGTAATACATCCAAGAGCAGTTGAAATTGCAAAAAGTGGAGCAATTACTTTAAATATAAAAAATACTTTAAATCCATCGCATCCAGGAACTAAAATAAGTGGCATGAGTCCTAAGTTTGAAGTAAACAAAGAAGAAAAATCTATAAACACTATGACAGCAGTAGCTCATACAAGTGGAGTTGCTCAAATTAAAGTTAAGTCAAGAGAAGATATATTTACTGATATAATGGATGAGATAGAAACAAATGAAATAAGTTTAGATATGATAAACTTTTTTATAGAAGAAAAAGCTTTTGTAATTGATCATGATAAGTTAAATTCATTAACAGAAATACTTAAATCACATAAACTTGATTATAAAGTAAAAGAAAATTGTGCTAAGGTAACTTTAATTGGATCTAAAATGACTGGAACACCAGGAGTCATGGCAAAAATAGTAAGAGCATTATCAAAAGCTAAAATAAACTTATTACAAACTTCAGATTCAAATATGACCATATCTTGTTTAGTTGAAGAAAAAGATATGAAAAATGCTATTCATGCAATTCATGAAGAATTTAAATTAAATTAATAATATCCTCCTTTTTTGGTTAACTTATATGTAAAGTTAAACCTTAAAGGAGGATATTTTTATGTCTAATAAAAATAAAAAAACAAACAATAATCAACCACATTTTAAATTAGAGTTTGGAGAAGAATTAAGTTTACCGGCACATTTAAGACCTAAAAAAAGTGGTTCTGTAGCTCAAAATACATCAAGACCAATAAGTAAATGCCCTAAAGGTAAATAGATTAAAGTAAGTCTTAAAAGGAGGCTACATATGAACTTTTTATATAACGATAAGAATACAAATGAAAAAAACAATTTAAAATCAGAAGAAACTGAAAATGACAATGAACAAACTGAAAATATACAAGATATTAAACAAATGGGAGTTCCAAGTATTCCAGAACAAAATATTAAAGATATACAGTGTATAACTATAATAGGTGAAATAGAAGGTCATTTTGCTGGTAATCCACAAAAAAAATCTACAAAGTATGAGCATATAATACCTATGTTGTTTGCAATAGAAGAAAGCAAAGATATAAAAGGTGTTTTAATAATTTTAAATACAGTAGGTGGAGATGTTGAAGCTGGACTTGCAATGTCAGAACTTATAAATAGTATATCTAAAAAAGTTGTTACTCTTGTGTTAGGAGGAAGTCATAGTATAGGAGTTCCACTTGCAACAGCAGGAGATTACTCATTTATAGCTCCTACTGCAACTATGATAGTTCATCCTATAAGAACTAACGGTTTAGTTATTGGAGTTAATGAAACTTTTGAATATTTTAAAAAGATGCAAGAGCGTATAACTCAGTTTATAATCAGAACATCAGATATAGAAAAAGAAGATTTAGAAAAGCTAATGTATTCTAAAGAAGAATTAGTAAGTGATGTTGGAAGTGTATTAATAGGTAAAGAAGCAGTAGATTGTGGGCTTATAAATGAAGTTGGTGGATTAAAAGAAGCTATGATTAAATTAAGAGAATTGATAAATGAAGAGAGTAATGAAGATAACAAAAATGTAATGAAATAAAATTTGGTTAAATAATAGAATATATGCTATAATTAAAAGATATAAAAGTGTTAGTGTTTAAATACATTAGCACTTTTTGCTATGATTTTGGAGTTTATTAATTCTTGTATAAATTTATTTTTAAGAGGTGAGATTGATGGCTAAGAAAAAATCTAAAAAGAAGAAAAATATGGAATCAAGTTTTAAAGCTGAATATAATAACCTGATAACTATATTTATAGGTATATTCTTATTATATAGTTTAAACTCTAGTTCGATGGGATTATTGGGTACATTTATACAAAATATATTTTTAGGATTGTTCGGAAAATTATCAATAGCTATACCATTTATAATAATTATTAGTGGTGTTTTAGGATTTTTTGAAAAAAATGAATATATCTATAGAATTAAAAGTACTAAGTTATATTATGTAGGTGTAATTTTTATATTCATATTTTATGGACTTATAAATGCAAAAAATTTACCTATAGATAGTCCTACTAATTCATATGTAATTAAAGAGGTAACTAAACAAGCTGTACAAGGAAATGGATGTGGGCTTATAGCTACAGTTATTACATATTATGTAACTAAGATATTTGGGGTAACTGGTGCATGGTTAATAAGTATATTTGCATTACTAATAACATGTTTATTTACATTTAATATATCTTTAAAAGATTTAATATATAAGATAAAAGTAAAAACTCAAAAAAGCAAAAATAGCAATCTTACTTTTAAAGAAAAAGCCTTAAACTTAAAAGATGCTATGGTTAATATGGTTACTGAAGAAGTTGATGAAAATACTATGGTTACAAAGACTGGATTAAGAGGTAAATCTAAAAAAGAAGAAATAAGTGAAAATAGTATAGAAGATGATGAAAATGACAAAACAATAAAGATAGTAGGTTTTAATAAAGCAGATGATGACTATTTAGAAATTCTAGAAGGCACTCAAAGTATGCCTGAGTTGGAAGTTTTAAAAGAATTACAAAAAGCAAAACCCAATCAGAAAACAGAGATTTCAAGCAATCAAAATGATACCTTAGAAAAGACTCAGCCTATGGGTATAAAAGCAGAGTCAAGTTATGAAAATTACAAAAAACCTAGTGTTGACTTGTTAAATAAAATAGACTCAAAGTCTGATGATAAAAGTAAGAAAAAGGTATTAAAAAATGCATCTTTATTAGAAAAAACTTTATCTGATTTTGGAGTTGAAGCAAAAGTTAATCAAGTAACAGTAGGGCCTACTATAACAAGGTATGAACTTCAACCGAGTCCAGGAGTGAAGGTAAGCAAAATAGTAAATTTAACAGATGATATAGCACTTAGTTTAGCCGCAAAAAGTATAAGAATAGAAGCTCCAATACCAGGTAAAAGTGCAATAGGTATTGAAGTTCCAAATGAAGAAGCACAAATGGTTACTTTAAGAGAAGTTCTTGAAAGTGATGAATTTAATAAATTTGAATCACCACTTGCTATGGGGCTTGGAAAAGACATAGCAGGAAAGCCGATAATAGCTGATATTGGTAAAATGCCTCATTTACTTATAGCGGGATCTACAGGTTCAGGAAAAAGTGTATGTGTAAATACTTTAATAAATAGTATATTATATAAATCAAATCCTGATGAAGTTAAGTTCTTACTTATAGACCCTAAGGTTGTTGAACTTGCAAATTACAATGGTATACCACATTTATTAATACCTGTTGTAACTGATCCTAAAAAAGCTGCCAATGCACTTAATTGGGCAGTTACAGAAATGAACAGAAGATATAAGCTATTTGCAGAATCAAGTGTAAAAGACATCACTAGTTATAATGAAAAGAGTGAAGAGAAACTTCCCAAAATAGTTATAATAATAGACGAACTAGCTGACCTTATGATGGTAAGTGCTAATGATGTTGAAGATTATATTTGTAGATTGGCTCAAATGGCAAGGGCTGCTGGTATGCACTTAATAGTTGCTACACAAAGACCATCAGTTGATGTCATAACTGGAGTTATAAAAGCTAATATACCTTCAAGAATTGCATTTGCTGTTTCATCTCAAACAGATTCAAGAACAATCCTGGATATGGGTGGAGCTGAAAAACTTTTAGGTAAAGGAGATATGTTATTTTACCCATTAGGGGCAGCAAAACCAGTAAGACTTCAAGGTGCATTTATATCTGAATCTGAATCTGAAAGAGTTATAGATTATGTAAAAAGTCAAGTAAAAGATGAAGTTAAATATGAAGAATGTATTGTAGATAGTATAAGTAAAATATCAAAAGAACAATCAAGTGATGTGGATGAATTTTTAAGTGAAGCTATAGAATTTGTTGTTGAAAGTGGACAGGCTTCAGCTTCAATGCTTCAAAGAAAGTTTAAGATAGGATTCAATAGAGCGGCAAGACTTATAGATTCTATGGAAGAAAGAGGAATTGTCGGAAAGAGTGAAGGTAGTAAACCTAGAAAAGTTTTAATAAGTAAACAAGATTTAGAAAATTTAGAAGGTGAATAAATTTGAAAACAATAAGTGTAAAAAATGCATTAAATTTACCAAACACTATATTTATAGATGTTAGAACAGAAGCAGAGTTTAATGAAGATCATATATTAGATGCTTTTCATATGCCACTATTTAGTGACAATGAACATAAAGATATAGGTACTATATATAAAATGCAAGGAAAGCATGAGGCTATACAAAAAGGATTTGATTATGTTAAAGATAAATTAAAACATATGTATATGGAAGTTTTAAGTTTAGCTAATGAATATGAAAACATAGTTATATATTGTGCTAGAGGTGGAATGAGAAGTGGAAGTTTAGCAAATATGATAGCTACTTTAGGTGTAAATGTATATCAATTAGAAGGCGGATATAAAGCATATAGAAATTTTGTATTAGATTACTTTAAAACTGTTATGGACACTAAAGAATTTATAGTACTTCATGGTTTAACAGGTGTTGGTAAAACAGATATGCTGATGATGTTAGAAGAAAAAGGTATAGATATTATAGATTTAGAAGGAATAGCTAAAAATAGTGGTTCTACTTTTGGATTTATAATGTTTAATGAAAAGCCTCCAACACAGAAAAAGTTTGAAACTAATATATTTGAAAAATTATATTTTTCAAAAAGTAATTATATATTTATAGAAAGTGAAAGTAAAAGAGTTGGTCATGTTAATGTTCCAAATGAAATATATGAAGGTATAATAAGAGATGGCTATCATGTATTATTAGAATGTAGTATTAAATCTAGAGTAGATAGATTGTGTAGAGATTATATATACACAGAAAATAAAAACTTTGAAGCTTTAATACAATGTATAAATAAATTTAGAAAAAGATTAGGTAATGCTAAAGTTGATTATTATATTGAATTATTTAATGAAGGTAAATATGAACAACTTGTAGAATATTATTTAGTAGATTATTATGATGCATTATATGGGCATTCAGTTGATAAATATAAATACAATAAAGTTATAAACTGTGATAATATGGAACAATCTCTTTTAGAACTAATAGATTTTCATAAAGCAGCAAAGGAAGGAGCAAATTAAATGTTAAAGATAGCATTAGAGTCACTAGGATGTTCGAAAAACTTAGTAGATGCAGAAATAATGATGGGAATTTTAAATAGAAAAGGATATAAACTAGTAGGAGATTTTGAAGAGGCTGATATAATCTTAGTAAATACTTGTGGTTTTATTGAATCAGCAAAGCAAGAATCTATAGATACAATACTTGATTTAGCACAATTAAAAGAAACTGGAAATTTAAAATTACTTATTGTAACAGGATGTCTAGCACAAAGATATTCTAATGAATTACAAGCAGAGATACCAGAAATAGATGCAATAGTTGGAACAGGAAGTTATCAACAAATAGATGAAATAATAGCAGGACTTGAAAAAGAAAATAATATAATAAGCTTAAATGATATAGAATTTGCATATAATGAAGATCTTCCAAGATATGTTACAACTCCTGATTATATGGCTTATTTAAAAATTGGTGAAGGATGTGACAATCACTGTACTTACTGTATAATACCTAAATTAAGAGGTAAATATAGAAGTAGAAAAATGGAAGACATAATAAGAGAAGCTAAAGAATTAGCATCTAATGGAGTTAAAGAACTTGTAGTTATAGCACAAGATACTACTAAGTATGGAATTGACTTATATGGTGAAGTTAAATTACCACAATTATTAGAAGAACTTGCAAAAATAGAAGGTATAAAATGGATAAGAATAATGTACTCATATCCAGAGTCAATAACAGAAGAACTTGTAAAAGTAATAAAGAAATATGATAATATATGCAACTATTTTGATATGCCAATACAACATGCAAGTAATAAAGTTTTAAAATTAATGAACAGACATACAACTAAAGAAGATATAAAGTCTAAGGTTGATATGATAAGAAGCTATATTCCAGATGCAACATTAAGAACAACTATAATAGTTGGATTCCCAGGAGAAACTGAAGAAGATTTTAATGAATTAGTACAATTTACTAAAGATGTAGAATTTGATAGATTAGGAGCATTTACTTATTCAAGAGAAGAAGATACTGCAGCTGATAAATTACCTAATCATATAGAGGAAGATATAAAGTTAAAAAGAAGAGACAAACTTATGCTAGTTCAACAAGAAATATCTCAAAGATTAAATGCTAAAAAGATAAATAATGAATATGAAGTTTTAATAGAAGAACAAATAGAAGATAAAGTTTATGTAGGAAGAACTCAAGGTGATGCTGAAGAGATAGATAGTATAGTTTATGTTAAATCTGAAAATCAACTTGAACCAGGAGATTTTGTTAAGGTTAAAATAAATAATGCTTTAGAGTATGATTTGATGGGAGATGTAATTAATGAACTTGCCTAATAAATTAACTTTATTTAGGATATTTTTAATACCTGTATTTATAATAGTAATGATGATAAATATACCTAACAAGTTTTTAATAGCTTGTATGATATTTATAATAGCTTCTGTCACAGATGCTATGGATGGTCATATAGCTAGAAAATATAATTTAATAACTGACTTTGGGAAATTTATGGATCCACTTGCAGATAAGTTACTTGTTATATCAGCACTAACTACTATGATAGAATTTGATTTAGTTGCAGCATGGATGGTCATTATAATAGTAGCAAGAGAACTTACTGTTAGTATATTAAGAGCTATCGCAGCAGCTGATGGAAAAGTTATAGCAGCTAGCTCTGGAGGTAAGTTAAAAACTATTTCACAAATGATAGCAATAGTTGTGCTTTTACTAGCTGCACAAACTGGAAATATAATACTTTTAGATACAGGTAAAATAATTATATTAATAGCAACATTACTTACTCTTTACTCTGGGTGGGAGTATATATATATAAATAGAAACTTATTTATGGAAAGTAAGTAAGTACATAAAAAGGTGGGTATATATTGAATATACTCACTTTTTTATTTTTAACTAATTAAACTTATGGGAAAATATGTATAAATTGATATAATTAGAGTTAATACTATTAATAATGTATTATTTAATTGACTTTAAGTAGTAAAAAAGATATAATAAATATAGAACAAATGTTTGATTATAACTTAAAGATAATATAAATGATTTATAGAAGGGAAGGTATTATAAATGGCAGGAATACAAGAAGAAAGATTAAAAGCATTAAATTCAGCGCTATCTCAAATAGAAAAAGATTTTGGTAAAGGCTCAGTAATGAAGTTAGGTGAAGCTGGTGGAATGGCTATAGATGTAATCCCAACTGGATCTATAGGTCTTGATATAGCAGTTGGAATAGGAGGTCTTCCAAAAGGAAGAATAGTTGAAATATATGGACCAGAATCTTCAGGTAAAACAACAGTTACACTACATGCAGTAGCAGAGGCTCAAAAACAAGGTGGTATAGCAGCATTCATAGATGCAGAACATGCATTAGACCCAGTATATGCAAAAGCATTAGGAGTTGATGTAGATAATTTAATAGTTTCACAACCAGACACAGGGGAACAAGGCTTAGAAATAGCTGAGGCTCTTATAAGAAGTGGGGCTATAGATATAATAGTAGTGGACTCTGTTGCAGCATTAGTACCTAAGGCTGAAATAGAAGGAGATATGGGAGATTCACATGTTGGTCTTCAAGCAAGACTTATGTCACAAGCTTTAAGAAAATTAACAGGATCTATAAAAAAATCTAATTGTGTTGCTATATTTATAAACCAATTAAGAGAAAAAGTTGGAGTAATGTTTGGTAGTCCAGAAACTACAACAGGTGGACGAGCTCTTAAATTCTACTCTTCAGTAAGATTAGATGTTAGAAAAATAGATACTATAAAGCAAGGCGACAAAGTAATGGGAAGTAGAACAAGAGTAAAAGTAGTTAAAAATAAAGTAGCTCCTCCATTTAAGCAATGTGAGTTTGATATAATGTATGGAGAAGGTATATCTAAAGTTGGAGATTTATTAGATATAGCTGCGGATATAGATATCGTTAAGAAATCAGGGGCTTGGTATAGCTATAATGATACTAAGTTAGGACAAGGTAGAGAAAATGTTAAAAAATTCTTATCAGATAATCCTGATTTAACAGAAGAAATAGAAACTTTAGTAAGAAAATATTATAAATTAGATGGTAATAGAGAAATCGAACAAGAAAACGAAGACTCAATAGAAAATATTGGAGAATAATAGTCTGTATACCTCCTATTAACTTGACACCAGTTAGAAAAAATTATAAAATTAAATGAGAATGAAATATTCTTATTTAGTTTATAAAAACATATGTTATAAATACTGTAGTTGACGGTTTACATTAACAAAGGAGGTGGATGTCATAGAGGCAATAATAGGCGCTTTATTGGGAATATTTGTGGGTATTATAGTTGGTTACTTTGTAAGAAAGAACATATCTGAAGCTAAAATTGGCCAAGCTGAAAAGATGGCTGATGATATAATAGATAAAGCAAACAAAGAAGCAGAAACATTACAAAAAGAAAAACTATTAGAAGCAAAAGAAGAGATCCATAAATGGAGAAATGAAGCAGAGAAAGAAAATAAAGAAAGAAGAATTGAAGTACAAAGATTTGAAAAAAGAATAATACAAAAAGAAGAGGTTTTAGATAAAAAACTTCAGACATTAGAAAACAAAGAGTATGTTCTTAATGATAAGTTAAAAAAGATTGATAAAAAAGAAGAACAAATCGAAGCTATAAAAGTTCAACAATTAGAAAAGTTAGAAAGTATATCAGGTATAACTTCTGACAAAGCAAAAGAAATTATATTAACTAATGCAGAAAGAGATGTAAGACGTGAGATGTCTATAATGATAAAAGAAATAGAATCTCAAGCTAAAGAAGAAGCAGACAAGAAATCTAGAGAAATAATAGGATATGCTATACAAAAATGTGCAGCAGATCATGTTGCTGAAACTACTGTTACAGTAGTTAATTTACCTAATGATGAAATGAAAGGAAGAATCATAGGTAGAGAAGGTAGAAATATAAGAACACTAGAAACTCTAACTGGAATAGATTTAATAATAGATGATACTCCAGAGGCTGTGATACTATCAGGATTTGATCCTATAAGAAGAGAAGTGGCAAGAATAGCACTAGAAAAACTTATAGCTGATGGAAGAATACATCCTGCTAGAATCGAAGAAATGGTTGAAAAAGCTAGAAAAGAAGTAGATAATATTATTAAAGAATATGGAGAACAAGCTGCATTTGAAACAGGGGTACATGGCTTACATCCAGAATTAATAAGACTTTTAGGTAGATTAAATTATAGAACAAGTTATGGACAGAATGTTCTTAAACATTCTATAGAAGTTGCACATATAGCAGGTATAATGGCTGCAGAAATAGGTGCAGATGTTAAATTAGCTAAAAGAGCAGGGCTATTACATGATATAGGTAAATCAGTTGACCATGAAATGGAAGGAACTCATGTTGAGATAGGTATGGATTTACTTAGAAGATATAAAGAATCTAAAGATGTAATTCATGCTATGAGCACTCACCATGGAGATTATGAACCACAAACTATAGAAGCTGTTTTAGTCACAGCGGCAGATGCTATATCAGCGGCTAGACCAGGTGCTAGACGTGAAACTCTAGAAGCGTATATTAAGCGTTTAGAGAAACTTGAAGAAATAGCTAATTCATATGAAGGTGTAGATAAATCATTTGCAATACAAGCGGGTAGAGAAATAAGAATAATGGTTAAACCTGAAAATGTAAGTGATGAAGATATACATTTATTAGCTAGAGATATGACTAAGAGAATAGAAGATGAATTAGAATATCCAGGTCAAATAAAGGTTAGTATAATAAGGGAAACAAGAGCAATAGAATATGCTAAATAAGAAAATAATGTAAGCGAATGTATCAATTGATATATTCGCTTTTTTTAATATAAATTTTAATTATCTATATAATAAAATTTACTTAAAAAGATAATAATAAATTTAAAAGATGAAAGGAGAGTAAATATGCTTAGTAGTTTATCTAAAAATCAATATGTAAAAATATCAAATAGCACTAAAATTGATGAGCCTGTTGAATATGGAGTTGTAATAAACACAAATGAAAATAGTTACGATATAATGAGCATTGGATTTGAAAATAAAAATGGAAATTTCTTAGAGTATCCCCCTAATGTTGAAAAATTAGTTCAAACTTACAATATTAATGATGCCGATTTTAATGAAGTAAAGAAAAATGAAATAAGAAGAAAAATGAATATATGGCTACAAAATAATTATAAAATGTAAATTTAAGGGAGACTTATTAAAGTTTCCCTTTTTATATATTATATTAAAATTAATAGATTAATTGTAGTATATGATGGAAATAATATATTAAATATATCAAATATAGAAAAAAGTTAATGAAAATGATATAATTATATAAAATAAGGGGGATGAGAAATTGAGCCAGTACATAAATATAAATTCCGAACTAGATGCATTAAAGATAAAAGAATTTGAAGAAATTTTTTATCAAAATATGAAAGAGGAAGCAAATGTAGTGCCAAAGGTAACTCCTTTTAAAGGAATAAATACAGATCTTTTATATATAAAAGATGAGCGTGTTTTATTTATAAAGTTTATGGACACAACAGAAGATTTATTTATGATCTTAGAAGATGAACTTTTAGAAATAATGGAAGAGGAATACGATCTTTTAAGAAAAAAGATGAGTAAAATAGGAAATAACATAAATTATAACTATGTATTTGTGATGCCATACGTAACTATATACGATAATGAAGAATATAATGATTTTGTAGAAAATAATATAATAGATAAAAATAAACTTTACAAAATGATGAATTATGAAATGAGCATAGATGAATATTTAAGTGAATCTAATGATGAAATTTTACTCAACTTATTTTTACTACAAGTATGTCCAGAATATTACGTTATAAATGATAATTTAAATTTAAACAAGAAATTAAAGAAAATATCTTTTTCAAATGAAGACTATAGATATACAGCTACTATGCTAGAAAGAGATCAGATAGAGGATATAGTATCTATAAAATATGGGAATACTTTATATAAAGGACCATCTGGATGTGGAAAGACAACTATATTATTATCTAGAGCAATTAAGTTAGCTAGAGTTTATCCTCATCACAAATTTATAATATTTACACATACTAAACAACTTAGAAATGAAATAAAAGAAAAGTTGGATATATTATATAAAGATAACAATAATATTGAGGTACATACATTTACTTCTTTTTTATTTAAATTAGCTAAAATATATAATTTGGTATTTGACTATAATATACTTAAAAATACTCCTGAAAAGGTTTATAAAAGTCTTGTATTACAAGCTAAAAATACTATAAAAAATAGGAGTATGTTTAAAGGAATTTTTATAGATGAAATAGAAAGCTTTGAAAGTAGTCAATTAGATTTTATACGTGAGTTTTTATATAAATCAAAATTTATATTCAATGGGTTTGAATGTAAAGGGCTTAATATATCAAGTAATTTAAGTATATTTAAAGATTCATGGAGTAATATAAAGTTTGATAATATAATTACTTTAACCAAAAATTATAGACAAAGTAATCACTTGGTTGAATTTGTGAATAACTTTGATAGAAATTCAAATGAATATATAAAAAGTATTAGATCTAATGTAAACGAGGATATTTATTACTTATCTAATCCTATAAGGGAAAGTAATAAAGCTGTTGATATAATAAAAGTTTCTGATATAGAAGAGCAGATAAGTTCTATTCTTTGGGAAATTGAATACTTAACTCATAAAAAAGGGCTAAATTATTCAGATATAGCTGTAGTTTATCCTTTTAATAAAAAAAGATTAAAAAACGGTAAAACTATATATTTTCAATATATGCTAAAAAAGGATTTAGAAGAAAATGATATTCCATATGTTTATGGAGATGATGAATTAACTAATATATCTAAAAAAGCAGGAGTAACTATATCTAATATATACTCAATTAAAAACTTAGAGTATAAAGCTATAATATTTTGTGAGTTAGAAATGTTATATAATCATAGCATAAACGATATTACACAAGATTACCAAGTTAATGATTTTGTAGGAGATTTGAATAAAGTTTATTTAGCTATAAATAGAGCAACTGATTATTTAAGTATAATAACGACTTTTAATGAAAGTGCAAGTGATATAATAAAGCTACTAGTAGAGTCAAAAAAATAAAAGAAGCACATTGTGCTTCTTTTATTTACATTAAGCTATGAAGCTAAAATAAGTTATTACTATAATACCAAGTACTATTCTATAATAGCCGAATGCTTTGAAATCATGCTTTTTAATATAATCCATTAAGAATTTAATAGCAAATACAGAAACTATAAATGCTGTTATAAAACCTACTGCTATAACTGACCATTCAAAACCATTAAAACCAGTACCTGTTTTTAAAAGTTTTAAAGCACTTGCTCCAAACATTGTTGGTATAGCCAAGAAAAATGAAAACTCAGCAGCTATATATCTTGATGCTCCCAATAATACAGCACCGATTATAGTCGCACCAGATCTTGATGTTCCGGGTATAAGAGCTAAACATTGGAAAATACCTATGCCAAATGCTAACTTATATGTAAGTTGAGAAAAATCATTAACCTTAGGTTTTTTATTTCTATTTTCAAGTACTATCATAATAACACCATAGACTATAAGTGTTATTGATACTGTAGTCGGGTTAAAGAATAAAGCATCTATTTGATCATCGAATAATAAACCTAATATACCTGATGGTATAACAGCAATAATAACTTTAATCCATAAGTTTATAGTATCCTTTTTTTCTTTTTCAGTTTTTGAACTGTCTAAAGGATTTAATTTTTTAAAATATAGTGTTAATACTGCAAGTATTGAACCAAGTTGTATTACAACCATAAAAGTACTTACAAAAACTTTTGAAAAATCAAATTTTACGAATTGCTCAACTAAAATTAGATGTCCTGTACTACTTACAGGTAGCCATTCCGTTATACCTTGAACTATACCAAGTATAATGGCTCTAAAAATTTCTAGCAATTTTAATACCTCCTAATTAAATATATTTTACCCGTAAAATAAAGTATATCAATATTAATGAATATATTCAATATATTAGGATCGTATTTAGTAATAATTAAGAAATTTAAGAAATTTTAAAATAGGGGGTAAAAATGAAAGAAAAAACTTTATTAAATGAATATGAATTTGAAATTTTTAAAGATTTCTCTAAAAAACATAATCCAGCCACTAGGCATGATTATTTAAGTAAAGTTATATTATTTAAAGAGTTTAATAAAAATAAAGATTTAACAGGCATAACAAAAGAAAACTGTGATAGATTTATGGAATTTGTGAGAGATAACTATGCAAAATCAACATCAGAAAAAATTTATAGCTATTTACATAGCTTTTACAATTTTATGAAAAAAGAAGAATATATAGAAAGTAATCCTTTTAAGCTAGTAAAAAAACCACAAGTAAGTAGAATAAAAACTAAAGATGATGTGCTTAGTATTCAAGAGATAAACAAACTTATAGATGCTCTACCAAGATTAAATATGAGAGATAGATTAATTATGGTATTTTTAATAACTACAGGATGTCTATTAAATGAACTTGTAAATTTAAAATGGAAAGATTTAATGTTAGATGAAAAAGATAATGGATATGTAAGACTTGGAAAGAATAAGAAAGAAAGAGTTGTTAAACTTCATCCATATTGTTTTTCTATGATAGAAGATTATAGAAATTATTTAGGATTACCTGAAGCTATAATGCCAACTGATGATTTTGTATTTATAAGTCAAAAAAGTAATTCTATAACTGATAGAAATGTAAGGATAATAGTAAAGAAAGCTTTAGATATAGCTGGACTTAGCAATTATTCAGCGAAAGATTTTAGACATTCATTTGCTGCGATAAGTTTAAGGTTGGGAGCAGGAGAAGAAGATATTAAAAATCAGTTAGGATGGAGTGATAAATATTATGCAATTAGGTATAAATATGTATTAAACTTTGTAGATAGTGAAAGTATAGATTATATTATGAGTAGTGATAAAATGAACATAAACAAAAAATAACTTGTTATTGTTCGTTAAATTATATATAATAAATTTATAATAAATAAAGGTGTAAGGAAGGTGCTAGTTAATATGGAAAGTAAATATAGTACATATGCAAATCCATTAATAGATAGATATTGCAGTAAAGATATGAGTTATATATTTTCTCCACAATTTAAATTTTCAACTTGGAGAAGATTATGGGTTGCTTTAGCAGAATCAGAAAAAGAATTAGGACTTAACATAACAGACGAGCAAATAAATGAATTAAAAGCTAATATAGATAATATAAATTTTGAAGAAGCTAAAAAAATAGAAAAAGAAGTAAGACATGATGTAATGAGTCATGTTAAAGCTTATGGCTTACAATGTGACAGTGCAAAAGGAATTATACACTTAGGAGCTACTAGTGCTTATGTAGGAGATAATACAGATGTAATTCAAATGAATGAAGCATTAAAGCTTATAAGAATAAAATTAGTCAATTTAATAAATAACTTAAAAGAGTTTGCACTTAAAAATAAAGATATCCCAACATTAGGATTTACTCATTTTCAAGCTGCTCAACTTACAACAGTAGGAAAAAGAGCTTGTCTTTGGGCACAAGATTTAGTTATAGATTTAGAAGATTTAAACTTTAGAATAGATAATATGAAACTTAGAGGTGTTAAAGGTACAACAGGTACACAAGCAAGTTTCTTAAGCCTATTTGAAAATGATAATGAAAAAGTAAAAAAATTAGATAAATTAGTTTGTGAAAAAATGGGATATAAGGCATCTTATGCAGTTAGTGGACAAACATACACTAGAAAATTAGATTATCAAGTTATATCAATTTTATCTGGGATAGCTCAAAGTATGCATAAAATGACTAACGATATAAGATTATTACAAAGTTTAAAAGAATTAGAAGAACCGTTTGGAAAAAACCAAATAGGATCATCTGCAATGGCTTATAAAAGAAATCCTATGAGAAGTGAAAGAATAGCCTCACTATCTAAATATGTTATAGCAGAATCTTTAAGTCCAGCACTTGTACAAGCTACTCAATGGTTAGAAAGAAGTTTAGATGACTCCGCAAATAAAAGATTAGCTATACCTCAAGCATTCATGGCAGTTGATGCTATACTTGAAATAGGTATAAACGTTACAGATGGCCTTGTTGTTTATGAAAATATAATAAATAAACACATAAATGAAGAATTACCTTTTATGGCAACAGAAACAATACTTATGGAAGCTGTAAAAAGAGGTGGAGATAGACAAGAATTACATGAGGTAATAAGAGAGTACTCTATGGAAGCTGCTAAGAGAGTTAAGCAAGAAGGAAAAGATAATAATTTACTAGATTTAATACTTGAAGATTGTGATACATTCAAGATGAGTAAAGAAGAAATATTATCTATAATGGATCCTAAAAACTTCGTAGGAAGAGCTCCTATTCAAGTAGTTGAATTTGTTGAAGAAATAGTTAATCCAGCTATAAATGAATATGAAGATTCAATTGGAATGAAAATTGATTTAAATGTATAAAAAATAGAGGTGTATGCCTCTATTTTTTATATAAAATAAAAAATTTAACTTAATTTAAAAATAATAGAGATTTAAATACAAATATTTAATGTTATTAAGGTAATAATAAGTTATATAGTTAAGATTATTAAGGTATTTTGAAATAATTTATAAAATCTAAAAATTTAATTAAGTTCAAAATGTATTGGAAAAAATGTAGAATTATGATATTATATGTAAAGTGGAAAAGGTTAAACTAATTTAAAAAAGAACGATTAGCTAATCTTTGAAGTAAAAATCATTAATAAAATTCAATCAGGAGGAAATCAAATGGCAAGTAACACTAACAATGCTAAAAAACTAACATTAGTTCCCTTAGTACTTATGATATTTACATCAGTATTTGGGTTTGCGAATATGCCAAGAGCCTTTTTCTTAATGGGATATGCAGCTATACCTTGGTATATATTAAGTGCAATTTTATTTTTTATACCATATGCATTCATGATGGCTGAATACGGAGCTGCATTCAAAAAAGAATCAGGTGGTATGTATTCTTGGATGGAAAAATCTGTAGGACCTAAATATGCATTTATAGGAACATTCATGTGGTATGCATCTTATATTGTATGGATGGTAAATGTTGCTTCAAGTTTATGGATACCATTATCAAATGCGATATTTGGATATGATGCTACTGCTACTTGGTCTTTATTTGGATTAGGTTCAGTTAAAACATTAGGAATACTTGGAATATTATGGATAATATTAGTTACTTATGTATCTACTAAAGGTATAGAAAAGATAACTAAGGTAACTTCTGTAGGTGGTACTGCAGTTGCAGCATTAAACTTAGTTTTATTAATAGGAGGGGTTGCAGTTTTAGCTATGAATAAAGGTGAATTTGCAGAGCCTATACATAATGTAGCTAAAGCATTTACAAATTCTCCAAACCCAGGATATCAAACTCCAGTAACTATATTATCATTCTTAACATTTGCAATATTTGCATTTGGAGGATTAGAAGTTCTAGGTGGACTAGTTGACCAAACTGAAAATGCTGAAAAGACTTTCCCTAAAGGACTTACTTTAGCAGCTATAGTAATATCTGTAGGATACGCTATAGGTATATTTGCTTGTGGTATGTTTACTAACTGGAGTGAGATATTATCATCAAGTGATGTAAATATGGCTAACGTTGCTTATGTATTAATGCAAAATTTAGGATATCAATTAGGTGTTGCATTTGGAGCAAGTGAAGCTACTTCATTAGTAATAGGTGCTTGGATTGCTAGATTCGTTGGTTTATCAATGTTCTTAGCATTATCAGGAGCATTCTTCACATTAACTTATTCTCCATTAAAAACTCTTATAGAAGGTGCACCAAAGCAAATATGGCCTGGTAAATTAGGAGAAATAAAAAATGGTATGCCAATAAATGCTATGATAGTTCAAGCTATAATAGTTATAGTTATGATATTTGTAGTATCATTTGGTGGTAGTAATGCAGAAGAATTCTTTAAAATATTAGTTCTTATGACTAATGTTGCTATGACAATACCATATATGTTCTTATCAAGTGCATTCCCTGCATTTAAAAAGAAACAATTAGAAGGTAAAGTTGAAAAACCATTCGTAGTTTATAAGAGTTTTGGAATGGCATTAACTTTTGCTGTGATAATAGGTATATTAGTTGGATTTGCTAACATATTTACTGTAATAGAGCCAACATTATCATCTCCATCAGGTATAGGGAAGTCTTTAACTATGGTAGGTGGACCATTAGCATTTGCCATAATAGGATTTATACTATACAGTGTATATGAGAAAAAACATGTAAATAAAGATAATAACAATAAAAAAGCTAGCTAGTATTAACTAAGCTATAAATTTTACACCTACCAATTTGGTAGGTGTATTTATATATAAAAATATACTTATTTTGACAAATAAGTATATTTTTATATATAAATATACAATTTTTTAGTATACTATAATAGTATTAAAAGCTAATTAGAGAATTAGACAAAAGATATAGGAGGAACAATTTTGTTAAGGAAGTTATTAAATTTTATAAAAATTAATAAGGAAAATAAAACACAAAAAGAAGAAGTCGAAGTTATGAACATTAAAGAAAAAGAAGATAATATAAAAAAAGATAATCAAAATATAAATCAAGAAATCACTTCTAAATCTGAAATCAAAAAAGAACATATAGAAGAAGAAATATCAGAAAATCTAAATGATATAAAACAACAAACTCTTACAAAAGAAGAAGATTACATAAAGCTAGTTAAAATTCAAAGAGAAAAAAAGATAAAAGCAATAGATGTTTATACAAATGAAGAAACTATATTTGAAACATATAAAGAATGTAGTAAAAAACTAGGAGTACCCATAGAATATATAAAAGAAAATTTACAATATGGTTACACTGATTATTTTGGAGAAGCTATAAAGTTTTTGAATAAGAAGGTTAAAGTAGACTTATCACATAAAAAGCTAGGAAATATGAATATAGTTGAAGTATTTAATTTTTTACATAATGAGTTATGGAATAGTGATATGCCAGAAGGTAAAAGAGAAGAAATATTATTAAGTAATAAAATAGAACCAATACATATGTATTATAAATTTGAATCTATGGATTATGAATATGATGATTATTTTAAAATTTATGGAAAAATAATTAGACGTGGTGGTAAAAAAAGAATTGAATTAATTGATAAAAAAAATGAGGTTATTGAAGTATTTAAGTCTATAGAAGACTGTGCAAAATTTTTTGAAAAAGACAAATCAGAAATAGTATATAGATTAAAATTAGGAAATTGTAAAATTGGAAGATATGAAATAAAGTATAGTTTAAGAAGATAGATATAATATAAATTAAAAAGGCTTCTATTTAAATAGAAGCCTTTTTAATTTATATTTATAATTTTAATTATTTATTTTTGTTCTTTTCCATGTATATACATAATAACTTAACACTTCTTTTATAGAGTTACCTATAAATGTATAAGAATTATCGTCTAAATTAGCTAGAGATATTCTTACAGACCATTCTGGACCATAAAATCCTTGACCACTTAACAATACAATTGAATAGTTGTTTGCTAGTTTAAATAACATATCAGATGGTTTATAATTAGTTTTTATAAAATCTGCAAAATCTTCTCCATAATTATTAGTAGCCCATTTCATTATATCAAATATTACATAATAAGAAGCATCATGTATATCTTTCTTAACATCTACATCTAAAGCGTCATAAAGTAGTTTTTGTCTACGTTTACATATAGACATATTAACCTTTTTATAAGAGTCTTTATCATCTATTAATGCAAATGCAGAGAAAAATGCCATTTGAACTTGTTGAGGAGTAGATAAACCAGCAGTATGGTTAAGAGCTACAAGTCTACTATCAGCTACTATTCTATCCATAAATGATATTTTATCTGGATTTAAACTCATATCACTATAACGTTTGTTTACCGATGATTTTAAGTCAGCAGGCAATTCATTTATAAGTTTATCAAACACGTTGTCATGATGAAGCGCTAAAGTACCTAAACGCCATCCAGTCACACCAAAATACTTAGAGTAAGAATAAGCACCTATTGTATTATAAGGTAGACTTGCCATTATAGATTTAAACCCATTAACAAATGTACCATAAACGTCATCTGATATTATCATTAAATCAGGGTGAGTATTTTTTACAACATCAACTAAATTATTACTACTATTTTCATCTATAGCTATAGATGCAGGATTGTTAGGATTCACTAAAAATAATGCTTTTATGGATTTATCACTAAGTTTTTCTAATTCTTTTTTTGAGTATTGCCAAGTATGATGGTTATTTTCATCAACTTCATCAGCATTTATATGGATAACATCGAAATCATATCTTGGCAAATGTGGTATTTCTAAATAAGGTGTAAATATAGGTGTCATAATAGCTATTTTATCACCTTTTCTTAGTAACTCATTAGCCATTAAAGAATCAAATATATAGCACATAGCAGCTGTTGCACCTTCTACAGCAAATATACTTAAAGGGCCACCTTTTTTAGTATCATATTTCATCTCTTTTATTAAATATTTAGCAACTATTTTTTCTATATGAGTAAGGATTCTATCAGGAGATGGATAATTATCACCTATTATACCATCAGCTAATTCATACACCCAAGAGTCTGGATCAAAATCAAATTTTTCTATTCCATAATCTACTATATCTTTAGCTAATTTAGCTCCTGGCATATTTAAATTCTCATAAATATACTTATAAAAACGTGTAGCTATACCTTCTTTTCTAGGCATACCTGCTAAATCGTTTTCATTCCACGTTTCACGAGTTTCACTAACTGCAAATTGACCAAACGTAAAAAATGCTTCACGAGGTGTTGCAGCTGTCCAATTCGGATTACCACGACCAGCATCTAGCACTCTTCTACCACTTTCCATGGCTCTAAACTTTGCCAATTTGATTAATTTATCTTTGAATTCAAAGGGACTAATCCTTCCATACATATCATTAATTTCTTTAAAGTTATATCTACGCATATACACACACTCCTATGTTATTTGTAATTAATATATAAAACAACAAAATATTAAAAGTTTACGCAATTAATATATATTTATATTATAATAAAAAATAATAAAATAAAAGGATATATGAAATATATAGAAAATTTAATAAAGTTTTAATATATTAAAACTTTATTAAATAACATAAAAATAACATAAAACTTTAAAAATATATATTTTAAATAAAATGTCTAAAAAAAATAAGGAAATATAAAAGGAAAAGGTTGTAAATAAATAGAAATTTTAATATAATTGTTTTTTATTTTGTTTTAGAGGTGGGGGTTATTATGAAATCCAATTATTTTGAAAAATATATATTGAAATCATCTCCGATTCCATATATATTTGGCGAATTAAAAAAAAGTTCAAATAGTTGTTATTCGTTCAAGATAGAAAAAATAAGTGATACATTCGAAGTATTATTTGACATAGAAAAAAATGATATTATAGGAAAAGAATTAAATGAAGTGTTTATATTAGATAATACTAATGAAATTTTAGAATCAATATTTGAGCAAAAAAATACACGAGCACATATAAAAAACTTTAAACAAAACTATGAATTTGTATCTAAAAACATAGAAGGTAATAAGTATGTTATATGGTTAATAGATATAAAAAAAGAACTAGAATTTAAAAATTCAAATAAAATAAGGTCTGAATTTTTTGCTAATTTGTCCCATGAGTTAAGAACACCATTAAATTTAATATTTAGTTCATTACAAGTACTAGATTTAAAAGTAGAAAGCAGCGGAATAAAAGAAGAAGAGTTTATATCAAAATATTTAAATATGGCAACTCAAAATACATATAGGCTACTAAAGTTAGTAAATAATATAATAGATTCTAATAAGATAACATCAGGGTATTTCGATTACAATCCTCAAAATTATGATATCATCTACTTTGTAGAAGGTATTTGTCAATCAATCGTCGATTTTGCAAAATATAAAAATATAGAAATTATATTTGATACAGATATTGAAGAAAAAATTATTTCATTTGATCTTGATAAAATGGAGCGTATTATATTAAATATATTATCAAATGCAATTAAATTTAGTAAAGATAATGGATCTATAAAAATATACACAAGAGAAATAGAAGATATGATAGAAATAGAAATATCAGATGATGGAATAGGAATACCTCATCATAAGTTAAGTTCAATATTTGATAGATTTAAACAGGTAGATAACAATATAATTAGAAGAGGAGAAGGCAGTGGAATTGGATTATATTTAGTTAAAAGTTTAGTTGATATGCATGGTGGTAATATAGAAGTGAATAGTGAAATAGATAAGGGAACAATATTTAAAATACAAATCCCAAATAAAACAGTAATAGATTCTGAATGTATTATCGCAGAAAAAAATCTACAAAATTCTTATATAGAAAAAATAAAAGTAGAATTTTCGGATATTTACGCATAAATATTAATCTCGATTATAAATTATAATCGAGATTTTTGTATTTATTTGTTATAATTATAATAAATAAATCGGTATATATAATAAGGAGAGATGAATTTGGAGGTTCATAAGTGTAAAGAAATTTTAGATATCTGTCATATACCTTATATAGGGGGTAAATATAAAGGGGACATAGAATCTAAAAGTACACATTATATAATTAAATGGGGAAATGATTTATTATTTAAAAAGCTAAATATTGAAAATGAACATTAAATACTATATAAAGACTTAACTAGTGTTTTAGGGATATTAAAAGAAGGATTAAATTTATTTTCTAAAGAAAAAGACGGTAAGTTTATAAGTATAAGTATAAGTATGTATGTAACTTAAAAGACACATATAAAATAACATTAAATATAGTTAGCGAAAATGTTTTTTATATGTGGTTTCAAATTTATAATATAAATAACAACTATAATTTAGCTATACAAAATAATTTAAAAGCTATGATATGGATAAAAGACATAAATGGTAGATATATATAAGTTAATAAAAACTTTGAAGAAATGACGAGCATATATAAATCTGAAATAATAGGGAAAAAAGATGCTCAAATCAATGTTAATAATGTATTTAAATACAGACGAAGAAAAAAATATATATACATTCTGACAATAAGGTTATAAAATATAAAGTCACTACAGTAAATGAAACTTATATGGAAATGAGTAAAGGCGATAAATTTATAGAAGTTACAAAATTACTTTTATGGGATTATAAAAAAGAAGTTATAGGTTGCAATCGATTTAACTGAGAAAAAAGCCGCAGAAAGAGAACTAGAAAAACTTAGGTTGGATTTTTTCTCAAATTTGACTCATGAGTTTAGAACTCCATTAAATTTAATATTTTCATCAGTATAATTAATTAATCAAAGTATAACTAAAATAAAATCTGTAGATATAAGTAATTAATGAGACATTTGAATATAATAAAGCAAAATGGAATGAGACTTTTAAAGTTAGTAAATAATTTAATTGATTCAATGTGAATTGATTCAGGATGCTTAAATTATAACCCAGAAAATCGAGATATAGTAAATTTTATTGAAAATATTTGTGATTCAGTTGTTGAGTTTAGCAAATTTAAGCAAGTAGATAATAGATTAACAAAAACAAGTAAATGTAGTAGAATAGGCCTATCAATAGTCAAATCTTTAGTAACATTAAATGAAGGAACAATAATTGTATGTAGTAAAGTTTGATTAGAAACTGAATTTAAAGTTAGAATACCTAATAAAACAATAATTCAAGATGAAAACATAAATTCTAGTATAAATGAATCTATAGATATGAATAAAAAAATCCAAATTGAGCTTTCTGATATATATTAAAAATATAGCCCTTACTTTAGTAAGGGCTATATTTTTAATTCTAACAACATGTACAGATTGTAAAGTATTAGATTTACTGAGATAAATTTTATAATTTTATAAACATGTCTTTCACCTTTTGAGCTAGTTTTAAGTCTTGAAAGTTTTAAATTAAAACCTAAAGGAAAAAATAAATCTACTCCTTCATAAGTAAAAGCATCTAATATTATATGGGAAATATATCCTATTAGGATTCCATAAGAGATACAAATCAATATAATATTATTTTCACCTATTGAAATTATTAGTTTTAGAAACTCTAACAAAATTAATAAAAATAAAAGACTGTGAGTGAAGCCTCTATGTTTACATCTTTTTGATATAAATTTTGATAGATAAGGCCATTTTTTACTTATGTATGACTTTCTAGTATCTAAATCAGGAAGTAATGATCCTAGATTAGCAGATTGAAAACAAATTGCAAAAAGTATTAATTTATATAAAATACTATAACCATTTAAATACATACTATTAAATTTGAAAAATGTTAATGCTATAAATAGATACCCTCCAGATGAATGTGTTTCTTTTGTCATTAAAATACCCTTTCTAATAATTGGTTATTAAATTTTATTATATATTAAAAAAAATAAATATGGAATCGAACAAAGTTAAAATATTTTTATAAAAAATAAAAAATAAAGAATTTTACATATTGTATACAATTTAAAAAAGTTAGATTTAGTAGTATAATATATATGACTAAAAAAGGAGGTCTTTAGATGGATAAAGAAAGAACTTGTAATTTATTAAGGCATACTAAAAACTTAAAATTTAAACTTATACTAGAAAGTGCAATAATAGGAGCTTTAGTTGGATTAACTATAGTACTTCATAGAATACTGTTAAAGAAACTATCGGCTATTTTTATTGCGTTCTATAGTTATAGTAAAGGTAATATACTAAGTACAGGTTTAATGTTTGGAGTTTTAATAATAAGTGGTTATTTAGTTGCTTTAATGCTTAAAAAAGAACCTATGATAGGTGGAAGTGGTATACCACAAGTTGAAGGTATATTGATGCAAAAGCTAAAAGGAAACTGGTTTGGAATTTTGATCAATAAATTCGTAGGTGGACTTATAGCTTTAGGAGCAGGTTTATCTCTTGGTAGAGAGGGACCATCTGTGCAAATGGGAGCTAGTATTGGAGAAGGTTTTGCCAAGATTTTTAAAAGAGTTAGCGTAGAAGAAAAGTATTTAATAACTAGTGGAGCGAGTGCTGGGTTGGCTGCAGCGTTTAATGCACCTATATCTGGAGTGATGTTTGCATTAGAAGAAGTTCATAAAAACTTTTCGCCATTAGTTTTACTATCTGTAATGTCATCTGCATTAATGTCAGACTTTGTTACTAAAAATATTTTAGGAATTGGAAAGTCTCTTAGTTTCGTTGGGGTTAAGCCAATGGATTTAAAATATTATTGGCTTTTAATAATATTAGGAATAGCAGTAGGAATAAGTGGTGTTATATTTAATATTGGTATTTTAAAAACTCAATCAATGTTTAAAAAATCTAAATTAAGCACAGAAATAAAAGTCATAATCCCATTTTTAATAACTGGAGTTATAGGATTGACAGCACCTATATTATTAGGGGGAGGACATGAACTTATAATGTCTTTAGGGAATGATTCAATAACATTAAAGATGCTATTATTATTTTTATTTGTTAAATTTATATTTACATTTGTTTGTTTTGGGTCTGGAGTTCCAGGAGGTATATTTTTTCCATTATTAGTTTTAGGTTCATTAATAGGTAATATATTTGGAATAGTGGCAACAAATGTTTTTGATATTCCAAGTATGTATATATTAAACTTTATAATACTTGCGATGGCAGGTCATTTTGCATCTATTGTAAAAGCACCTATAACAGGAATTATATTAATTTGTGAAATGACAGGGAGTTTTGATCATCTTCTTGCTTTAGCTATAGTGTGTGTAGTTTCGTATATAACATCAGATTTACTTAAATCTGAACCTATATATGAAAGTCTTCTTCATAGATGGATAGAAAAAGATTCTCATAAATTTACACCAAGTCAAGTTAGAAAGAGCCTTATGGAAGTTGTAGTTCAATTAGGGTGTGAAATAGATCATAAACAAATAAAAGATATAACTTGGCCAGAAAACTGTTTAATAGTTTCTATTACAAGAGGTGGAAAAGAAATAATACCAAGAGGAAACACAACATTAATAGGTGGAGATTATTTAACTATAATGGCAAATGAAGAAAATGCAGCTTGTGCATTAGATTATGTAACGAGCTTAACATCTAATATAAAATTATTATAGAATTTTATCTCTAAAAATCACATATATATTAAAAATGTATAAGGTACAAATTTAGTATATGATGGGTGATTAGATGAGAAGAAAAAAACTTATAATAAATGCTATAATAATGACTTTTTCTACAATTATTTTTGGATTTGTCTCTATGTATTTTAGGGTGTATTTATCCAAAAAAATAGGGACTGAAGGAATGGGATTGTATCAACTTATAATGTCTGTATATTTTATGGCAATTACATTTTCAAGTGCAGGAATTAGAATAGCAATTACCAGGCTTGTAGCAGAACAAGTAGGAAAAGGGAACAAAAATTCTATAAAGTCAATAGTAAATAAAGGATGTATATACAGTTTATTTTTTAGTTTAATTACATCTTTGGTACTTTTTTATTGCTCTGAATATATAGGTATAGTATTACTAAAAGATGAAAGATCTATTACATCTTTAAAAATACTATCCTATAGTCTACCATTTATAGGAATATCCTCTTGTTTTAGTGGTTATTTTTATGGAGCTAGGGAAGTAGTAAAGTCAGTTTCAGCAGAAATAATAGAACAATTAATAATGATGTCTATTGTAGTTGCATCGATAAATATATTTTTAGATACTAATATAGAAAAAATATGTGCTTTAATTTGTGTTGGTATGGCTTTAGGGCAAATAATATCTTGTATATACTCATATATATTGTGTACATTTAAAACAAGAACCTTAAATAGAACAGTAACCTATGGTAATTATGATGAATGTAGAATTATTGATATCACTAAGATTGCACTTCCTATAGCATCAAGTTCATATATACAAAGTGGACTTAGAACTATAGAGGATATATTAATACCAAATGCCCTTAGAATGTCAGGTACTTCTGTAGCAACATCTTTATCTATATTTGGCATGATAAAAGGAATGGCTTTACCTATAATTAATTTTCCTGCAGTATTTTTAAGTTCTTTTGCAACTTTAATAATCCCAGAAATATCAGAAGCATATTCTCTTAATAGAAATAAAATAGTTAATTTTATTATTTCAAATGTATTTAGAGTAACTTTTATAATATCGATATTTGCATCAGGAGTATTTATAGCATTTTCTGATGAAATTGGACTGATGATATATAATAATAATGAAGTAGGCACTATAATAAAAATTTTAGCACCTGTAATTCCTGTAATGTATCTAGAGCGTATTATGGATGGAATATTAAATTCTTTAAATAAACAAGTGACACTTTTAAAAATAAATTTAGTTGATATGATAGTTAGGATAATTATTATATACTTTATTATACCTATAAGAGGCATTGAGGGTTTTATAATAGTTATATTTACTAGTAATATTTTAAACTTTGTACTTAATATGATTAATGTTTTAAAATCAACTAAATTAGAATTTAAGTTGTTTAGCTGGGTTTTAAAACCTATTATATGTGTAAGTTTAGCTGTGATTTTATCTACATATTTAAGTGGTAACCTTGTAAATAAAATAATTATTTCTATGTTTATATATTTTATAATGTTAATTTTAACCAAGTGTATAAGAATTAAAGATTTTAATTGGGTAATAGATAGCTTTAGATTGATAAGAGATATAAATGTAAATAGTATAAAGCTATATAGTAATCGATACTTATAATTTAAATAAAAATATGAAAGTTTAATTTAGCATAAAAAATTAAGCTTTCATATTTTTTATATATGTATTGATACAAGATAGTTTATTTGATAAGATTAAAATTAGAAAGACAAATAAACATCATATCAATGACATTTTAAATACATCATAAATAAAGTTAAACTATTAAAAGCATGGGGGTCTTTATTATGAGTAGAAAATACATAGCAGAACCATTTAAAATCAAAATGGTAGAACCAATCAAGATGACAACAAAAGAAGAACGAGAAGTAAAGATAGCAAATGCAAATTATAACTTATTTTCATTAAAAGCAGATGATGTGTACATAGACTTATTAACTGATAGTGGAACTGGTGCCATGAGTTCAAAACAATGGGCAGCAGTTATGTTAGGAGATGAGTCATATTCAGGGGCTAGTAGCTACTTTAAATTAGTAAATGCAGCTAAAGATATTTTTGGATATAAATACATACAACCAGTGCATCAAGGTAGAGCAGCGGAAAAGGTTTTAATTCCTTTATTTGCTGAAACTGGGAAATATGCAATTTCAAATATGCACTTTGATACAACTAGAGCACATGTTGAACTTACAGGAGCAAAAGCCATAGACTGTGTAGTAGAAGAAGCACTAGATACTGTAAAATATGCTCCATTTAAAGGAAATATGGATGTAGTTAGAATGGAAGCTCTTATAAAGGAATTCGGACCAGAAAATGTTGGAGTAATAATAATGACTGTTACTAACAACACTGCTGGTGGGCAACCTGTATCTATGAAAAACATGAGAGAAACATATGAAGTTGCTAAAAAGTATAATATACCTGTACTTATAGATGCTGCTAGATATGCAGAAAATGCTTACTTTATAAAAACTCGTGAAGTTGGTTATGAAGATAAAACTATAAAAGAAATAGTTAGAGAAATGTTTAGTTACGGAGATATGATGACTATGAGTTCTAAAAAAGATGCCATAGTAAATATGGGAGGACTTATAGGAATTAAGGATGATGAAGAATTATATGATAATATAAAAGCTCGTACAATATCTTTTGAAGGATTTGTATCTTATGGAGGTTTAGCAGGACGCGATCTAGAAGCTTTAGCTGTTGGATTATATGAAGGAATAGATTATGACTATTTAAGATATCGTATAGGACAAATGGAATACATTGCAAATAGATTAGATGAAGCAGGAATAGCTTATCAATCTCCAGTTGGAGGCCATGCAATATTTATAGATGCTAAAAAATTATTACCACATATACCATATCACCAATTCCCAGCACAAGCTTTGGCTATTGAGCTATACAAAGAAGCTGGAATAAGATCTTGTGATATAGGTTCATATATGCTAGATAATGATCCAGTTACAGGTAAGCAACGTCAATCAGAACTTGAACTTACTAGACTTGCAGTCCCAAGAAGGGTATATACACAAGCTCACTTAGATGTTATAGTAGATGCTTTAATCTCTATAAAAGAAAGAGCTAGTGAAATAAATGGATATGAAATAACTTGGCAACCTAAAGTTTTGAGACACTTTACATCAAAACTTAAACCTGTAAAATAAAAAATTCTAAGCAAGCATAAATTATACTATGCTTGCTTTTATTAATTTTAGGGTAAAAATCTATATAAGTAATAAAAATAATATATAATGAACTTATAAAACTTAATTGGAGATGATAACGTGAAAACTTATATAGATATATTGGAAACTCAAAAAAGGTATTTAAACTCAGTTGGAACTATAAGTATAGATTATAGAATAGAATCTTTAAAAGATTTAAAATTAACAATAAAAAAGTATGAAAAAGATATAATAGATGCACTTTATAAAGACTTAGGAAAATCTGAATTTGAAAGTTACACAACAGAAATTGGATTTATATATAGATCTATAAATCATGCTTTAAAAAATATAAAAAAATGGAATAAAGTCAAAAGAGTTAGAAATGATATAGCTCAGATACCAGGCAAATCGTATATATATAATTGCCCTTATGGTAGTGTTTTAATAATAGGACCTTATAATTATCCATTTCAATTAACTATAGAACCATTAATAGGAGCTATAGCAGGAGGAAACACAGCTGTCATTAAACCTTCAGAATTTACTCCAAGTGTAGAGATGATATTAGTTAAGATTATAAAAGAGTGTTTTCAAGCTAAATATGTAGATATTGTAATTGGGGATTATAATGTAAATAGTAAGTTATTAGATTTAAGTTTTGATTATATATTTTTTACAGGTAGTGTAAATGTTGGTAAAATTGTAATGGAAAAAGCGAGTAAACACCTAACTCCAATAACCTTAGAATTAGGTGGTAAATCTCCAACTATAGTAGATAAAACTGCAAAATTAGATGTAAGTGCAAAACGTATAGTTTGGGGGAAATTTACGAATGCAGGGCAAACTTGTGTAGCTCCAGATTATTTATTAGTTCATGAAGAAATTTACGATAAATTTATAGAGAAATTAAAGGATACTATAATTGATTTTTATGGAGAAAATATAAAAGAAAATAAAGAGTTTGGACGAATAGTAAATGATCGCCATATGAATAGATTAAAAAATATAATAGATAAAGATCATGAAAAAATAGTATTTGGTGGAGATATAGACTTTGAAAAAAGATATATTTCACCAACTATAATAGCGGATGTTAACTATAATGATGCTATTATGGAAGATGAAATTTTTGGACCATTAATGCCAATAATAAAATATAGTGATTTAGATGATATTAAGTTTTATTTAAATCTTTATAAAACTCCGCTAGCTTTATATGTATTTAGTGAAGATAAAGATTTTAGTGAATACATTATAAGAAACTTTACTTTTGGTGGAGGTTGTATAAATGATACTATAACTCATGTTGCATCTACAAATTTACCTTTTGGTGGAGTTAAAACTTCTGGAATGGGAAGATATCACGGATATGATAGTTTTAAAACTTTTACTTATGAAAAAGGAATAGTAAAAAGAAATAGCAAAATAGATATAAAATTAATATTTCCACCATACAAAGATAAATTAAAATTAATAAAAAAAGTTATGAAATAGATTTATGAAAAAATTTACTGTATTTGTTTTTCAAATAAGAGAAAACTAAAAATGATTAATAAGTTAAATTAAAAATTTTAGTTGGAGGTGCTTATTTTGAAAAATAATTCATTTTTGAGTGGAGTAAAAGGATTTTTTAAAGAAATGTTTTATATGGAAAGTGAAAATACTAATACAGATAGAGAAAAGATAGTTGAAATTGATAAGTATGGAAATAAAACTACTTACTATAAAGCTGGAGCTGGACCTGATAAGCCAAATGATATAAATGATATGTTTAAATAAATTTTTATTAATGAAAAAACCTTAGTTTATACTAAGGTTTTTTATTTTTATATCATAAATTATATGAAAAAACAAAAAAAATACATAATTTGTATAGATTGATCGTATAGGATAACATAAAACATATCACATTCAATTGTTTTCACTAGTAAAATAGATTAAGGGCTTTTTATATAAGCGGGGTGAAATTTCACATGAAAAGCAATTTATTTAACAAAGACAACATTAATGTAAAAAGCGAGATAAACACACTTAAAAAGGTATTACTTCATAGGCCTGGAGAAGAAGTTGAGAATTTGACACCAGAAACTTTAGAGCGTCTATTATTTGACGACATTCCATATCTAGAAGTTATGCAAAAAGAACATGATGAATTTGCAGATATATTAAGATCTAATGGAGTAGAAGTAGTTTACTTACATGAATTAATGAAAGATGTTTTAAATGATAACAATTTAAAAGATATTTTTATAAATCAATTTATAAAAGAAGCAGACATAAAAGATGAAAAGATAAAAAGTTTAGTTTATATGTATTTAAAAGATATAGAGGATAATGAAGTTTTAATAAGAAAAACTATGGCAGGTATAAGGAAAAATGAAATAAAAGGTTTAAGTCTTAGAAATCATATAGAATATGATTATCCATTTTTAACAGATCCAATGCCAAACCTATATTTTACCAGAGATCCATTTTCGAGTATTTCAAATGGGATAAGTATGAATAAAATGTATTCAAAAACAAGAAATCGAGAAACTATATACTCAGAATATATATTTAAATACCATAAAGATTTTAAAAATATAAAAAAGTGGTACGATAGAAGTTTTGAATTTTCAATAGAAGGCGGGGATATTTTAAACTTAAATAATGAAGTGGTTGCAATAGGAATATCTCAAAGAACTACGCCTGAGGCTATTGAAAAAATAGCTAAAGAATTATTTTATTCAAGCTCAGATTGCAAAGTAAATACAATTTTAGCCTTTGATATACCAAAATGTAGAGCATTTATGCACTTAGATACAGTATTTACTCAAGTTGATTATGATAAATTTACAGTACATCCTCAAATACAAGGACCACTTAATATATATGAAATAAAAAAGAATGACAATATGACTTTAAATATTAAAAAAATTAGTATGGAACTTGATAAAGTACTTGAAAATTATTTAAATTTAGAAAAAGTAACTCTTATACCTTGCGGGGGAGGAGATGAAATAATTTCTAAAAGAGAACAGTGGAATGATGGATCAAATACTTTATGCATTAAACCAGGTGAGGTTGTAGTTTATTCAAGAAATTATATAACTAATAAGTTATTGAAAGAGAATGGGATTAAAGTTCACAAAATATCATCATCAGAGTTATCAAGGGGACGAGGAGGTCCAAGATGTATGTCGATGCCATTAATCAGAGAAGAATAGACATAAATTTAGGGGGTATTAAAATGACTAATCTAAATGGAAGATCACTTTTAACTTTATTGGATTATACAGAAGAGGAAATAAGATATTTATTAGATTTGGCTAAACTTTATAAAACTGCTAAAAAAATGGGAAAATCACATAAAGAATTAGAAGGGAAAAATATAGCAATATTATTTGAAAAAGATTCAACTAGGACTAGATGTGCTTTTGAAGTAGCTGCTATGGATTTAGGAATAGGGGTAACTTATATAGGGCCTAGTGGATCTCAAATGGGGAAAAAAGAATCAATAAAAGATACAGCTAGAGTACTTGGAAAACTTTATGATGGTATAGAATACAGAGGGTTTTCTCAAGCAATAGTAAATGAAATTAGTGAATTTTCAAAGGTTCCTGTTTGGAATGGATTAACAGATGAATTTCATCCTACTCAAGTATTAGCTGATTTATTAACTATAGAAGAAAAAATAGGAAGATTAAAAGGAGTAAATTTTGTATATATGGGAGATGCAAGAAATAATGTGGCTAACTCATTGATGATAGGTTGTGCAAAAATGGGATTAAACTTTACTGCTTGTGCTCCGAAAGATTTATTCCCTTTAAAAGAATTAGTAGATAAATGTAGGGAAATAGGAAAAGAAAGTGGATCTATTATAACTTTAACAGATGATATATATTTAGGAAGTAAAAATGCTGATGTAATATATACTGATGTTTGGGTGTCTATGGGAGAGTCAGATAAAGTATGGAAAGAGAGAATTAATAAGCTTAAAAGATATCAAGTTAATGTAGAAGTCATGGAAAATGCTAAAGAAAATGCTATATTTATGCACTGCCTACCAGCATTTCATGATTTAAATACAAAAGTTGGAAAAGAAATATATGAAAAACTTGGCATATCAGAAATGGAAGTAACAAATGAAGTATTTGAATCTGAAAATTCTGTTGTATTTGATGAGGCAGAAAATAGAATGCATACTATAAAAGCTTTGATATTAGCTACACTTGGAGTTTAAATTATGAAAACTTTAGTTATAGCACTTGGAGGAAATGCTTTAGGAAAAGATCCTAAAGAACAACTAGAATTAGTGAAAAATACTTCTAAAATAATTGTGGATTTAGTTGAAGAAGGATATAAAGTAATTATAAGTCATGGAAATGGACCTCAAGTAGGCGTTATAAATTTAGCTATGGATTTTTCTTCGAATAATGGAGGAAATACACCTAATTTTCTTTTTGATGAATGTGGAGCTATGAGTCAAGGGTATATTGGTTATCACCTTCAACAATCTATAAAGGAAGAGTTAAATAAGAGAAGTATTAAAATGGATGTTGTAAGCTTGGTAACGCAAGTTATTGTTGATAAAAATGATGAAGTTTTTTTGAATCCAACAAAGCAGTAGGTATGTTTTATAGTAAAGAAGAAGCTAAAAAAATAAGAGATGAAAAAGGATATAAGTTTATAGAGGATAGTAATAGAGGTTATAGAAGAGTAGTACCTTCTCCTAAACGACAGGAAATTTTAGAGGTGGATGTAATAAAAAAACTATCAAAAGAATGTATAGTTATAGCTGTAGGTGGAGGAGGTATACCTGTAATAAAAGAAGAAAATTCTTATATAGGAGTAGATGCTGTAATTGATAAAGATAAATCGAGTTGTAAACTAGCAACAGATTTAGGGGCGGATACGCTTTTAATATTAACAGCTGTTGAGAAGCTATATATAAACTACAACAAAGAAAATCAAAAGGCTATAGATACTATGGATATAAATTTAGCAAAAGAATATATAAAAGAAGGATACTTTGCAAAAGGATCTATGCTTCCAAAAATTGAAGCTTGTATAGAATTTGTAGAAAATAATAAAAATGCTAAAGCTATAATAACTTCCTTAGAAAAGGCAAAAGAAGCATTGAGCGGATGTACAGGAACAAGAATAATCAATAGATAAATAGCGAGTAAATTATTAATTTACTCGCTTTTATTGTTGTTTTTAACAAAATTAACGATTTTTTAACTGTAAAATTTTGATTTTTAACTAAAGTTTAATTGTTTTTTAATAGTTAACATTCTCTTAACAATATATTAACATCTAGTTAACAGATGATTGTTTTTCTTAAATATTTACTTAACTAAAATTGACAAAATATTTGGTAAAATTAAAATAACGAAAGAGGTAAATTAAATTTTTATATTTACATATTAAGGATGAAATAATTAAGTGCAAATAGCAATAAGTTTAATGGGAGGACTGGGGTTTTTATTATATGGTATGAACCTTATGGCAGATGGGATTCAAAAATCGTCAGGAGAAAAATTAAAAAGAATAGTTGAGCTTTTAACTAGCAATATATTAAAGGGGGTTCTAGTTGGAGCTTTGGTTACAGCAATTATACAAAGTAGTAGTGCAACTACAGTTATGGTAGTAGGATTTGTTAACGCAGGAATTATGACATTACCTCAAGCTATAGGGGTTATAATGGGTGCAAATATAGGTTACAGCGAATATAGCTCAACAAGTTATAAAAGAAAGTAATAAAAATTTAGCATAAAGTAAATAATGAAACCTTGCCAAGATGCAAGGTTTTATTATTTATTTAAATTAAAAATTGAATTATTTTATAAAAATTCTAAAAAATAAATCAAAGTATTGTATTATTAGGTAAAAAAATGTAAAATATATATATGATATAGTGTATAACAAATTAAAAAAGTATAGATTAAATAAATAGATAACATATGTATATATATGTATTTTTATTCATAAAATTTAATAAAAGTTAAATAGTATATCAGTTTCAAAGATAAATAAATTATTTTATAAAAAAGAATATAATGTATCATTAAAATATTAGTTAAAAAATGTTAAAGGAGAAAAAGATTATGGCAATGGGAGCACCAACACCACATAATAACGGAAAATTAGGAGATATAGCAGAAACAGTATTATTACCAGGAGATCCACTAAGAGCTAAGTTTATAGCAGAAAACTTTTTAGAAGATGTAGTTCAATATAATACTGTAAGGGGAATGAATGGTTACACAGGATACTACAAAGGAAGAAGAATATCTGTACAGGGAACAGGTATGGGATGTCCGTCTATAGGAATATATACATATGAGTTAATTCATTTTTATGGAGTAAAAAATCTTATAAGAATAGGTTCAGCAGGAGCTTTACATGAAGATTTAAAAATGCATGATATAGTTATAGGTATGGGATCATGTACAGACTCTAATTACGCATCACAATATAACTTACCAGGTACTTATGCACCGATAGCAAGTTATGAGTTACTTAGCAAAGCTGTAGATGTAGCTAAGAGTCAAGGTGTTGATCCTAAAGTAGGAAATATATTATGTAGTGATGTATTCTACGGAGATGACGGATTAGAAGGTTTAGCTAAATGGGCTAAAATGGGAGTATTAGCTGTAGAGATGGAGTCAGCTGCACTTTATATGAATGCTGCAAGAGCTGGAGTTAATGCACTTTGTATATTAACAATATCAGATTGTCCATTTAAAGGTGAAGCTACAACTGCTATGGAAAGACAAACAGCATTTACAAGAATGATGAATATAGCTTTAGAATTAGCTTAATATAAATATAAAAAAAGCTCGTATTTACAAAATACAATGTAAATACGAGCTTTTTTTATCAATATTTTGATAAATAATTTATTTTAAATGTAGGAAAACGAATTTTTGATTTATTTAAAAAGTTTAGCATTGATATACTTAAAAAATTACAAATATCAAATTGAAGTGTTGGAAAAACTTAAAAATAAGTTAGTTATACTAAATTTACAAAAAAATAATACAAACAAAAGATTAGTTATACTAAACTTACAAAAAATTAATATAAACAAAAATTAAAAGTTAGATA
>ERZ1463036.21-NODE-21-length-38339-cov-17.655208_pt1 | contig 38339 bp, 39 predicted proteins | sample MGYA00564485_ERZ1463036 | MGnify/ENA primary metagenome ERZ1463036 (study PRJEB39244, sample SAMEA3635127) | Helicobacter pylori | study: EMG produced TPA metagenomics assembly of PRJEB11511 data set (Assembly of a 5300-year-old Helicobacter pylori... | reverse complement strand
CGAGATCTAACGGGTGACTGGAGTTCAGACGTGTGCTCTTCCGATCTCAGAACGTAGCTGACCTGCGTAACACCATGTATCAAATCAACGAAGTTTCTCCGTTCGATGTTGATCGTGCTGTTGAATACGGCTTCCAGTTATACACCCGCCGGTATCAGCTCATCCACACTTGCTGCATCGATGAATTGGTAGGTGAGTCACCATTCGCAGCAACCTTGGCTAAAGTAATGCCAGAGTACGCCACCAGTGGCGTCAATCGTTACAAGATCACTCAAGCTGTGAACCATCTGCGGGCAGACGCCGAAGCTGTCTGAGTAATCAACATTCTTAGCATTATCCAGAAGGACGGAAACATGAGAACCAGTATCACGTTAGCTGACCTCACAATGGAATCAGGTGAGGTGGATGTAGTCGATGACAACCAAGTCGCGATAGTGGATGACATTCCTAGTCCTATCCACAGTAAAGAATTCGACGACATGATGCTGGTCTTCGAAACTCACGAGATCATTACTACCCGTAAATACATTTGCCGTAGCGATATGGAAAATGTTAAACGGTTGGCAGAGACTTATCCTACGTTGGGTAAGTTGATCGATCGTTACCCTATCAACAGCTTCACTCAAGAGCCAAGTCGTGTTAACTACGACGTGTCTACGGAAAGCTTCGTTAAGACTGCCTACGAGGCTGTGGTTAGCGCTCTGGGTGACTTGTTGAAGTATGTCCTTGAAGCTATTGGGCGGCTTTGGACATGGTTGAGTCAAGCCAGCCAACAGACGGCTGCTATTGATGACCTTGAAGCTAAACTGCCTTCGTTGCAGAAGTACATTATCGAAGTAGATAAGATCCTGTCAAACAGTGCTATCTCTTCGATGGCTCGGCGGGTTCGTGATGGTGCGCTTAGTAACGAGATGCGTAATCTTAACGGTAAATGGAATGCTCTCAAAGATCGTCAGTTCAATGATCCTGAGAAACAACTTAGTGACATGACGATCTTGAGTGGGGTTATCCGCATCAAGTTACCGCCGTTCACAGATGCTGTTGAAAGTTTCCTTACCTCGCTGACAGTCGCTCAGACTGAATCTGACGTTGATCTCGCTATCACCAAACTTGAACTGTTCGACATGAATAGTTCCGCGTTGGTTCAGCTGGCAAACGGTTATGGGTATACTTCTAAAAACGTTAACGTTAACAAAAAATTGACGGCGTTTGAATCCATTGCTGGGTTCATGAAGGGTATCTATAAAGGTCTGAAGAACGACAGAATCAGTATCAATGAAGATGATTTCAAAGCTGCCATGATCAACTATAGTACTTCAAAGTGGGCTAATGAGATCAATGAGACCATTAGTTGGGCTCGTGGTCGTACTGATCCAGTGTTGGTTAAAGTAAAAGCCTTTAACAACGCCGGGTTGAAACCTGGGTTAGAACAGGTCTATACGCAGAAGCTTGTTCCATTCATGAAGGCATTGGCTTCTGTCTTGACTGGGTTTACTTCTATCAGCGAAGCCATGGGTCATCTTACAGACACACGTAACCAAGTATCTCACGGGTTATGTAACGCTACGTTGGGCGTTGTTAAGAAGATTGACGCGTTTGCTCTGGACAACAAATCTAAACTTACTCTGATTGAGAATGCTGCAATTGCAGCATATCGACGAGATGTAGATTCAGTAGTTCGAGGTTAAGGGCATAAAGACCGGGGATCAAACCCCGGTCTTTATGCTGCGTACTAAGGTCAGGCTTTAGCATTTTTAACTTTATCAGCATCCAATGCAGCTTGCATCTTCTCCACTTCAACATCTTCCCTGTTCTTAGCCTTACGTCCATCTTTAAGTAGATCGTCCAAATACCACTTGGGTAACATCATCAACTCATCGATAGGTTTATTGGTAAGCTCGGGGATACGACATGCCATGAGTTCCTTTGAGTACGCCACCAACCTTGATCCAGTAACCATATCCTCAACCGGATGCATTGCGATAATGGACATTGGATCATTGTGGTCAAACGCCGTATGGTCAAAGATACCGTAGGTTTCATCGTAGGCTTCCATGAACAACAGTTGGGAAGTAAAGTCATCCTTCTCGGTTTTCTGCATAATGAGTTCGTAAAGAGGTGTACCTTCTGTGAAAGGTGTTATCTCTCTTCCGAACTCGTGGAGTCCGATATGATGATACTTCTCCCCGTCTGCTGTTAGTTTGAAAGCGTTTGCATTGTTTGGTGGAGTAGGGTAAAAAAAAGCTCTACGGCGTTCAGATTAACCAAGTGTGGATGTTTGGATTGGTCATCGCCATGCATCGACTTACCGCATTTAGGGCAGGCCATCTTCGTAATGACTGGAGAACAGATTGTCATTTCGTCGATGAATTTGCTGAGCGGTTCGATGATGCTTGTAGTGATATCAGCTTCTGCTGCCAAGGCAGCCAACAACTTCTGCATCTTAACATCAGACTTGTATTGTTCTTCACTACCATCTTCACCAGTACGTTCCAACATTACAACTGGTTCGGAAGCCAGATCTTCACCTACTTCCAGAACCGCATCGATCCAATGACCATAAGCCATAAGGACAGAAATACGCGATGCTTTTAACAGGAAGATTTCACGTTCAGCTTGACTGGCATTGCTGGCAGCTACTTTACGTGATTGTTGATCCATACGGTCAAGCCAAGAAGAAGCGATACGCTCGTACTCAGCAATAGTAGGAACTTTGAAACGAACGAACAAGCCGTTCTTCAGAGGAGCGGTACGCGATAACTCAGGCCGCATTGCCGCTTGATAACCCAGGACTGTTTTAACATCAACTCGACCAGAACGTTTACTCATGAACGCCATCTGATCATCAGTCAGACGTGAACGCCGAACCATTGCCATACGGCGTAGGTTTACCAGCCGTGTGGTTACAGTGCCGCAGCCACCAAACTGAGTCAGGCATGGACGTTCCAACAGAAAGCCATTAGGTAGGTTGGCAGAAGCCATAGCCAACGCTAATGGATCGATGTCGGTAATCAACAGGATCTTCTTCAGTACATCTGGATCAGTTGTGCCGATGGTGGTGCTACGGACATGTTCCAGAGTGAAGTCAATGACAGGACGGTTCAAATACAATGCAGCTGCACTGTAAACGTAACCGCTGCTTTCACGACCCATTTCAGCTTTCTCACCGAGGATCTTTTGATCCAAAGCGAGTTGTTCCATAGCGCCTGCACCTTCAATAACCAAATGCAGACCTGAGCCCCAGATAGGGTTATTGTATTCGACAGCCATGCCGAGGCGACCTTTGATCCGCATGATCGGATCATTACTCTTCTCGAAATCAAGCCGACCAGGGGCAATACGTATATCACCTATCTTTGGAAGGTTGGTCCAACTATCACCAGTGGTGAAAAGTTCATTGTCACGGAAAGGCTGGAGCGTTGCACGATAATCGGTAATCACCCCCATCGCTACGCCTTCAGGCTTAGTGATGTAAGTAACTTCTTGGTTATCGCTACGACCTGCGTACAGATCAGAACCACCGCCGTTGTTGATCAGTTCAAGACGGGCTGGTTGAGCACGGTATATTCTATCTTCGATACTGGTGTACAGTACATCCAGCTCTTCAGCCGAGAAGTTAGACAACAACACGGTCGGGTTATCTTTACCAAACGCGGCCAAGTCATCATCTGACAATTCAGTCAGAATACCTTGTTCATCGTTGACGTTAGGGTTAGATGTATAATCACCGATAACGCCGACAGTTACTTCTGGTTCTGGTTCTGGTGCCGGAGCATCTGGATCAGAATCAACTACATCTTCACTGGCAGGCTTGACTTCACCAACCGTAACGACATCTACCGGTTCAGATACAGTCTGAATGTCAATTGCACCTGGCTGACCGGCAGGACCTTTTGAGTCTTGAGTATTATTTTCAGCTTGAATGATTTCAGGAGTAATTATAGTCTGCTCGGGTTTACTTGGTTCTTCAACCGTATCTTTGATTTCACCGCTCACGATAATTCCTCGCTTGGTTCTTCCACTGCAACAGTTGGTTTGATTGGATCAATCAGTTGCATGTAATCACCCAGAGTGTTACCTACGGTGTTTACAGAACGTTGAGACAACGCGAGATAACGGCCGCCGACATTCATCAGTTTTGCATGATGGTCAGACAGCTTATTCTTTTTCGTAGGTGGTTTGCTCTGGATAGAAGCAAACTCATCATCTACTGTTTTCTTCTCTGCAAGAAGAGCATCAGTATCACGCGCCAACATCTTAACCAATCCGGTCAATGCAGGCATGTCACTCTGACGGCCTTCGGACTGCAATATCCCCAACGAGATTGGAAGATCCAACACAGGTTGGATAGCGGCACTTAAACTGAGGTTAAGGGAGTTTTTATACCCCTCTACTTCTTGAACGATTTCGGCATTCAGCGCCTCTATCGAGTTTCCACGGGAAACAAACCGTTCCGACGCGTCCTTAGACATGATAAACCTCTCTAGTATGAAGCTTTATAACGGACCCATATATAGGGCCGCTATTTATATTAATGTACACTTTAGTCGGGAGAGCTTTGATGGACGAAGCGTTGAAGGACAATGACGATTACGTCACCGAACTTGCAGTAAGAACTTTAGCTCGCGATCGCTGCTCTCCAGAGTTGGAAGAAATCTACGTTAGCCTCAATGCATCTTTGATTAAATCCAATACGACTAGCCATCTCGATGAAATGGATCTTCTGTTCGCCATGGTTAACGATCAGAACATTGATGTCACTGAGATTGTTCAAAGTCTGGATGAAGTATTACGTATATCAGCAGAGCGGTCTTTGAATATCTGCGGTGTTGAACTTAACCCAGATATCCCTATCGCAATGTTGGCTGAGATTTACGACATCATCGTAAACTTTGACCCTACTGATCTACCTACAGTTTTAGTCGATTTATTGGACTCGGCTGAAGATGTAGATGACGCTTTCTCTAAATTGGCTGTACAGCTTGGTACTTATTCTCAAACAGATTGGTTGGATCAGATCCTTGAGATCAATCCATACTTTACACGAAATACACGTAAAGTTTGTAAAGACGCTGTAGTGGCTAACGAAGTCGATGAAATTACAATGACTCAAGATCCCGAATTACTCAAACGATTGTCACGGCTGGTGAAAACTAACAAAAATTCTCTTGGGGCCGAGCTGGGTAGTAAGGACCAAGGACTTGGGGTTTCTCTTGAATCTATGTATGGTCTTAACGTTGGGCGATTGATCGATGAACCTATCGATGATGCCGTGGACCATATCTTCTCATTAGCGGTTATTTCCAATGCCAGTTTTGAAGATTCTAAGCATTCTATTTCTGCATGTCTAGACGACCTCTTCTACGAAATGGACGATCGCCGTAAAGCGGAACAGATCAAACTTAAGCTGTTTGATGTATACCAACCCATCTTCGGAGCTGGAAATGCATAAGTACGATTATTTCATTCAGTCCATGAAAGCTAAGGCTCACTACGACAGGTCATGGATGTTACGTGCCTTCTCTGTAGTGATTGACGATGTTAGTAATGGTAATATTAAATGGGCTCTCCAGCACGATAAGACCAGTGTTAAGGTCTACGTACCTATCGGTGATACGGACGCTTGGGGGTGGGAGACGCTTGAAGGTATTAAGCCTTATGAGATCCCATTTGTATACCACGAAGCGTGCGGACCTGTAACTGTAGGTGATGTTGAGAACTTGAAAGTCAATTTACCTAATGCTACTTGGGGAGACCTTCTATTCAACAGCCGTGTATTAGTCTACGCCGCTGGTGAGTTGATCCAATATCGTGAAGGTCCTATCGACCTAGGTGATGTTGAGAAATATATCCTCAGCGTTATGGTAGACAACGTTCCTGTGGATCAGCCGGGCGTTCTTTACGTTAAGCACTATATTCGGTTTGGTAAGGCCAATGGTGACTTGGCTGGTTACGAGATGTTTATCCCGTCCGTAACTGAGAAGGCTCTGCAAGCTTCTCCTAACCGAGATAAGATCCGTGATGAAATGCTGGAGCTGTATAAAGACCAGCTAGATGACCCTGTCATTCAAGCACGTATTCAAGATGCTTTGGTTAAGGACTATTCCGATAATATCAAAGGTGATCCTTCTGAAGGCTTCTTGTACAAACGTAAATCTCTCAATACTGCTTTGAAGAGAATGTTTCAGATCCACGGACCTGAAGCTGGCTTTGAAGAAGGTGGTCGAGCTACGTTGGTAACTACTTCATTGCAAGAAGGTCTTGACACTACCAAGTTCTCCCACATGGTTAACTCATTGCGAGCAGGTTCTTACTTCCGTGGAGCTCTGACTGCGCTGGCTGGTGAGGACGTTGACTTGATGGGACGTATCTTCCAGAACGCTCGTGTGGTTAAAGGTTTCTGCGGTACTACTGATCAAATGGATATCGAAGTCAGTAAAGATCTCATCGGCCGTACAATCGTGGACGGTAAGGAATCTGTTAAGATTACTGAGGAGAACCTTGGGGCATACTTGGGTAAGATTTACCCTATGTTCAGTCCTATGTTCTGTATCACCCCTCGGACAGATTGCTGCGAAGTCTGCTTCGGAGATAAGCTCTCGGCTTATCCTGATTCCATCGGTTCAATGGTAGGTGAAATCCCTTCCAAGATGATGGCCGTTATGATGGGTTCGGCTCACGCTAAAGAACTCAAAACAACCCCTCTCCTATTAGAGAATTTCCTGAGGAATTAATTCATGGACACAAAAACCGATAACTCCAATCAGAACGCTCCTGAAGCCTCTCTGGAGAAAGATCCGACTGTAGAGCAATCTACGGTAGACACCTCAGCTAATGTAGCTGACGCTGCAGCTGAGGCTGTCGTGGAGACCTTTACGTCAGATGAGCAGCTTGTTGCGTTGTTTGGTGTTCCAGTTGGTGAGATGTTGATCGCCTGTGAGCCTACTGATCTCGCTGCTGACTATGTTGAGAGTGAAGTGGCCGCCGGTTTCGCATTGTTCTTTTATACTGAAGATCATCAGAAGCACACCGTTGAAGAAGTTCGGTTTGCGGTTAACGAAGCGTTCACCCACCCTCACTTGACCGGTGTTGTGGAAAGTCCAATAATTCCTTTAATCGTTGACGAAGTTGCTTCCATCACTGAAGCTCCTCATGATCTCATTGCTCCTGAGATTGCTGAAGCTGTGTATGAAGCGGCAACCGTTGTTGAGCCTGAACCAGAACCTACCGATGAGTCATCGGCGGCTTTGACTCTGGAGCGTCTTCGTGAGATCTACGCAGGGCAAATTCCAGCGGATGCGATGTTGGCATGGGACCGAACCACACTCATGAGCTACCACTTGACTCGTGATCAGCCTACCAAGACTGCTCGAGGTAACTGGCCTGTCGATGTACGGCGCGCTCAAGGTCCTGAAATCTGGGGCGGTAGTGAGCTCGACGATTGGTTGGACGGTATCATCCCTACACCTAAGGGTGTAGACGAAGAACTCATTCATGATGAGATCTATAAACGCTACCGGATTCCAAACAACTGGACGTACGCAGCTACTAAAACATATCTGAAAAGCAACGTCTCGCCTGAGTATACTGAGCATGGTGTGTTGGTTGATGATCGTATGCGTGACCTCAAACCCGTGGCTCATTGGACTCACCTTGAACTACGCTCGGCATTGTTGGGGCAGATTAACAGCCCGCACTCTAAAGAAGATCTGGTAGCCAGCATTAAGAGCCGGTTAGGTCTGTCAGATAACTTCAGTGCGAGCCGGCTGCTCGAAACGTTGGCACAAACCTCTACGGAGTCATCGATGGATAACACCCTGCTTAAATCGAAGTTGGACGAATACAAACTAACAATGTCGAAGTACGGTAAGAACCTGACTGACGTCAGCGCTGGTAAAGCTCAGGTCATGTTGTACAAAGCCATCCGTAAGGTCATGGCTCGTGACTCGATTGGCTTCAGCGAAGGTTGGACCATCATTCTGGACTTCATTAACGTGAACTACCAGTTGTTGTTCCTGCCTGATATCGCTCGCCGCGGTTACAGTCAACTAGATCTCTCGAAGAATGCTGCATTGACCTTCGAAGATCTCATGACACTGTTGATCCACACTCGCGCTCCTAACACCCGGAGCCGTGAAGCTAAGCTGTATAAATTGGATCAGATACTTCGTTACGTCCCGGTTGAAGAAGAACGGGCTAACGTGATCCATTTTTACGCTCAGTAAGACAAAAAAAAAGAAGACAGCATAAAGCCGGGCTCTAAGCCCGGCTTTATGTCGCTTACCAAGATGTGATAGAGTTAGGTGTCTTTGTTAACTTTGCATCTATCTGTCATACGTCTTCCAGATCTTGTTCAATCTTCCTCAGGCATAAATGTTTCTGGATTGTTCATCGGTGTATGGTGCGTTGGTTATCTTGAAGATGAGGTGATTACCATGGATCTCAAAGTCGACTACCGTAGTTAGTGGTAGTCCGCTATCAATCCACCCAACCACTGGCATAATTACCCGTACGCGAGGAGTTGTGAGAGATACTCCAGTGGTATCTATGAAGTCATCAGCCAACGCTTTGCAGTGCTCGAGAAGTTTTGGATACTCTCCGAACTTAGATTCGAGTTGATGGTGGACAATTTCTTTAACGTTAGCTTTAATCATGGCTTTCTTATCTCAATGATCATTAATCTTTCTTCGGCAGGTAGCGGTACGTCAAGGTGACGTGCTTAGCACATGTCCTTAAAATGGAATGTCGTCATCGAACTTGCGCGTAATCGCGTGACGGTGCGGTCTAAAGACATTAGCTGCACTTCGCTGCTCAAAAGTTTTAGGTTTACCCGCGTACAGTGGGAAGACATATTCGAGTTTCATTGACAGTTTATTAATGTCTCCAGTTTCCGTATATCGGTGAGCGTATTTTAGGATAGCTGAACAGAACTCTACAGGTATATCCACGTTACCTGCTGAATGTGATTTGATCATGTAGTAACAGACTTTAGGCATCCGTTCTTCAATCAAGTCCAGATCAGCTGTTCGGTTAAATTCAAGTTCTGTAAGCGGTTGACCTATACCCGGATCACCCCAGATCTGCAACATATGGAGGATGGTCATCAAATCAATAAATTCAGATTGGATTCGTTGGCCGTTAGCTGTGTCTTTATATTCACTGTCTGTGCCGAACTGAGAGCCTTTCAGGGCTTCTTTAGCAACTTCGGTAGACTCCTCAGCGAGTTTGATAAGCAGGTACTGTACGTGAGTCATCATGAATAACTACTCCTTATTTAATAACCATCATCAGGTTCATCTACGTACTGATAACGAATAGGACCGTGGTGTGTAAATCCCACCGTTACGAATTCTACGAGGTCGTGTCTGTTCGGGTATATCTCTTGAAGCTTATTGGTAACTTCCCGTACGATACTCTCACGGTCATTGATGATAAATCCTTCTGCGTAATCATGGTTTAATACCCATTCTTTTGCAGTACCTTCTAAGTTCATCTCACCCTTAACAATAACACTTGTCTGATCTACATGAATATTATCATCCACATCTATCATAGTTAACATTGTGTTTGATGCTAAGAATACTCTAAAAGAATTCTCATCAGGGTGGATGACATTTAGGTTATCTATAGAGCTAATCAAAGTAGCCTGTAAGACACAATCAAAGAACTTATCTAACTGAGCTACTGTTTTCCTTTGTTTTGGATCTAACGTCACATCAAGACCTTCCAACATGATCATCATTTGACGACCTATTGTTCTGAACAATTCCTGGTTATGATGGCTGATTTTATTGTTATGGAGAATTATGTTGTAGCCCACCATTTCCATCTTACGTGTACGTTTGTCCATGAAATTGAAAGCTATCATTGGAAGCTGGTCTAACGTGTCTACCTTACAGGGCGGAACCCGGATTACCGACACGTTGTCATTCTTAAAGGTGGCGGATTTAAAGCTTTCTAACGACATCTTACCCACTCCATATCGTTTAAATATTTAAGTTTATAGAATAAAGACCGGGGAGTTATCAACGGCTAACGTTACAGTACACAATACACTTGCCGCTAAATGACCTCTACGGCACAAAGCCGGGAGCTAACTCCCGGCTAAGTTAAGGTGTGAACGGAGCAAATTCCATACCGTGTGATTTAACACGGCCTTTGAAAGCTTCCATCTTGTTCTCATGGTATTTAACATGAGATGGGATATCTAGACAGACAAAGTAATGGAATACAGGTTCCATGTGTTTCCATGGAGCTATGAGTTCACGAGTTCGACCAAGCGTCTGATCATTGGACTGCTGGGAGTCAATCGCAGTAGTCATCAAGCTATAACAAAGTCCCGGTATATCTACCGCTGTACCTGCAGATAATACCGTACTGAATATCAGGTCAGCTCTGTCCAACACCGACATTTTCTCTTTGGCCGTGTATTTGGTCGAAGATATACGTGGGTATTTTTTAGAGAACCATTTAGTCAGTATTTCACACATCTTAACTGTACCGCAAAACACGATGGCTTTTAAACCCTTCTCGTAGATGTCGATAAAGTTAGTACTTACGTAATAGTCAATCATGTTAACGTACGTTTCAAACAGTTTCTTATTCTTAGCTATCAATAAAGAGGCTTCGAACGTAGAATGGTTATACGCGCCACCAAACCCTTTATAACGTACAGCTTTAGGGTTCTTTAGGTTGAACTTAATAGCCCTTACCAAGATAAAGGTTTTGAAGTTAGAAGGTTCTATCCGTTCAGCCCTCGGAAACATCAGCTGATACATGTTATCCATGAAAGGGTCCCGAGTATTCAGCGTAGCTGACAGACTCAAGAATTTATGGATGTTCATGTAGGAGAACATTTTCATTACTTGGTGTGGATTTTGGTGAGCCTCATCGAGTACACCGAAACCTATTCCAAGTTTATCAAAGAAATCAATTGGCGCTATAGGGAATCCTGACGCAGTTCCTTCTTTCTCAAAGTCCTTGAGGTAGCTCACGAACGTGTTGGTGGAGATCAGGTTTACATGCCCTATAGGTTCATTATCGAGAGCCATCTCCATGAGGGCTATCAGTGGTTTAGATCCTCTTACAGAATATAACTCACCTCTCTTTAATTTGAACGTCTTCTCCAGATCCGGCTCCCACCGATCGATGTAACCACCACGCATGCAAACCATGGTCCTAAGACCTTGTTCAATCATGCAGTGTTTGGTTACTAACGTTTTACCAAATCCGGGTTGGGCTGTCACTACCTTGTTATTGCCTGGAGCCAGTACTCGCTGAATGATATCCGGCTGATCATCACGAGGACTGAAAATATCCTTTACTATAAATTCTACTTTGAATCGATCACTCAGATCGATTTCATGTTTGACTATGTGGATTTCACTGCTTGGTATTTGTTCGCACTCAAGTGTACGGAAAAACCCAACTTTACTGTTGATGTGGAACCTAAAAGATTCTCTATCAGGTGAAGCCGATGCAAACACCTTAGATGGTTGCATCTCCTTCCGGCCGTCCTCAATCACCATTTCGTATTGAATCAACGTCTTACAATACTTAGCGACGGCCTTTTTCTGTCGCTCGTTCAACTCACTGACCATGAACGAATGGCTATAGACGTCGATTTTCAAGACGTTCTCCCTAATATCTATTAAGGTGTGTTTAGGGCACACTTGGCCTATATAGATATACGTCTAGAGTTAGTTCCTACATTAAATTAAAAAGATCTCTGTGGACGTTATTGGACGACCTAGTGTAGAAATTACTTGAGAGTGACGTTATATTTATCCAACATACCCAATATCTGTTTTTCTGTAAAGTCGCGTTCAGCCATGAAGAACGTTTTACCACAAGTATACTGCATCAATTCATTGGCTAATTGGACATCATCAGATAAAGTTGATGCGGTTAGTTTAGTAAATGTAATTAGCCATTTATCCACGGCTTTACGTTGCCAGTATTTCTTACTACCGATTGACACTGAAGGTACGACAGTAAATCCTGGAGCGATGTCTCCCATCGCGATCATGAGCTTCACATTAAGATCTGTTTTCATTAACAGGTCAGTTAATTCTTCAAGTGTGTAGAATTCAGCTAAGTCCAAAACAATTCTCCTAAATAAAAGACATAAAGAGCGGGAATTACCCCGCTCTTTACATTTAATCTACCATGTTGGGCAGAGTAGCAGATCCAAAAGATGTTGTGATCTATCTGTTATTAGATATTGATCGATGGAATCCAAAAGATTCCTTCCTCCTTGATAAGCGAAGAAAGCACCCATAGACCTACCGCTGATTACGTGATCGTACTTAGCGAAGCGGGTAGGTTCACTCAGTGGAGGAATCTTGTAATCACCGGATTTAGTACTAGACACCATCATCGATAATAACACCACAGCGACGTGAGTCATGTGGACAGGTACCTTCAGTGCTATCAGTTCATGCGCATCCAACAAAGCTTCAGTTGGGTCTGCATAATCCTTAAGCTGCTTCAACCGGCCAAGGTGTCGCTGGTTAGAGTCACGAGTAGAGCGGATCATTACTTCCACCACTGCTGCGTGATCCTTCATGCTGCCATGCCGGTTCGGCATTTCGAAGACAGGTAGGTCGAAGTTCCAGTCTTTCAGATCGATGTGATAATAACCATCATCACTTGTACGGAACCCTTTCTTCAAGAAGAAGTCTAGGAACTCACGAGTTAGGTTAGACATCCGCGCGCCACGAGACACTGTGACGTGATACCGGTTAGACTGCTTGTTCTCGCTAGGCAACTCAAAGCTGACTTCACGGAACTGACTGAACTTGGCAATCGTTACGCCTGGGCGCAGATCGTTACGTTTCAGCACGGGTAACTTCGATGCGTTGTGTACGCCTTGGGAATAACCAGCCCGAAGTAACATCGGGATACCCTTGGCGCCAAGCCTTGGATTCAGACGGATCTGATTAGGCTCAGACGCTGGAAGAATATACGGCCTTTCCTCATCTTGGATGATAATCGGATCAGAAGAAGCTGAAGCCTCAGAGTGTTTAACTTTCAACACGTTCTGACTTACTTCTGATTGGGTCATCGTTGATGCGATATGACCTAAGTTCGAACCAAACGGTATCTGAAATGCCAACAACCCGTAACACACCTTACAAACGTTATTGTGGTGACGGTACTTACAGTTAAACGCCAACCGGAACTTAAGCTTCTGTCCAATCAAATGCTTATCGTGCATCCGTAATGGTTTCAGATTACCTGACTCTGGGTCCAGATAGTTGAGACCGTCCATGGCTTTAAACCTGAACTGAGTGATCTCAATCTCACCATACACCTGAGATCCACAATCGTTCATGACCAGCAGATCAACTTGCTGAGTAGTGAACTGCATCTTACGGTTTGCATACTCGGTTTGTTCGAGTGGAGCACCTGTAAAGATGATAGCTTTAGCAGCCAGTGTGGATTCCATCATGGCTTCAGCAGGATCGTGTATCCCTGCGTAATAGTTACCCATGATAGGTTTGCTGTATACGTGGCTATCGACGTCGGTGTTAAACCCACGTACGATTAGAATCTGGAGCAGTTGTTCCATCTTCAGTAGCCCAGCCCTCAAGTCAGAGATGATCACGTTACGAGCCAGCTTAGGATCTCGTTCCAGAATCAACTTAGCCGCATCGTAAGCTTTCTCGATGCTTAGCTTATTAGGCAGACATTTACTACGAACTTCTGCGATCGGTGGATAGTCGTACAGATGACGGAAGTCAAATGAATTACTACCACGAACGTAAGGAGAGTATTCAATAACCGCTTCGTTATATAGCCGGTTAGTGGCGTAGTACCCGTGACGCCACAACTCTTCACGGTTGAAACCATCTTCACCGTAAGTCTTGTACATGTCTTCAGTAATAGCGCCCTGAACTTCATGGATGCGTTCATTAGACAACGAACCATTACCGATGTGGTGTCGTTTGAAGATACCCAGCTTCGGATATACTTCGTGAGGCAACCAGAGCTTGCGGGAGATCTGGGTATTGATTGTTGTTGTGTGCATCGTATCGCCGTCATCGAATTCGAGGATTATTGCCTCGTACTCTTTACACGGCCAATTATCGACAAACGTTTCGAACAGTTCGCGGGCACTGAATCGACGATGACTTGCCATTAAATAACACGCTCCTACATTTGATACCGCCAGGGATTACTCCCTGGAGATGTTTTTACCAGAACAAGCTAACATGTGACGAACGTAAGCCAAAGGCCGATGTCCACCCAGTTTGAACTTCTCACGATCCACAGCCGATTCAATATCGGTTGGGGTTTCATGTGTCAATACTGTCATGCAAGCTTCTTTGTGCACAACCGGGTTGTAGTTCAAGTCCATGATGTGAGCCAAGGGCTCAGTACCATAAGCGTGAGCGTGGTTACGCGCTTCAGACTCGCCGGTAGATTTAGTAACGGTTTCACGACCAGGGCTTGAGTACTTATCAGCATTGGTCAGACGTGCAGTTACACCGAAGTGGTTTACTTTCGAAGAAGATACACCAGAACCATCGGTGGCTGTCTTCTCAAGCGGCAGGTAGTAATCCGGACCGATCAATACTGAAGTCTTCGTGGTCACCATTTTACCAGCCAAGTCACGATATGTGATTGGTGTGATATCTGGCATGTACGGACCATCTTCGATCTCGCGAATAACGTGGTCCATGTAGACCTCATCATCAGAAGCGAGTTGTAGATACAAACCGTGAGTTTTCTCACCATCGTGGATCACTTCAATCAAGTGACTTAGATGACGACCTGTTGGAATGATATCCTTACGAGTCAGCACGTTGTACATTGCTGGCGCCACCAGTTTATAGAAACCCAGCAGATAAGCAAAGTTCTTCATCGTGATAGCGATGTTGTCTTGGCTGGTCACCAACGTTTTAACCAGCTTCTCATCCAGCGCACCGAAGTTAGTCAGACCGTAGGACTGACGGATACGTTTAATAATATCCCGACCTGCTGCACCGATTACCTGAGTATGCTGCCGGCCGTTGTTAAGACGGTTGACAGTTGAGTTTGAGAAGATAACTACATCCGCACGTACGCCATTAGCATCAGTTGGCATGTCTTCATCTGGGACTACGGATGACGTTACACCTTTACCGCCCGATTGGTCAGTAACCTTCGGACCTTCACCTACCGATGTTTTGTATTGATAGATGATCTCCACACGGAATTCATCCAACAACTCACCACGGAACTTGGTACGGATACGAAGTTGGTCGGCTTTGCTCTTAGGCCAAAGACCTTCCTCAAGAAGACGTTCACCTGAACGGCTGATTGCTTCGTACAACAGAATCCGAAGACGTTTGGACATTGCCACATCTTCAGCCAGATAGTTACCTTTCCGGCAGAGACAGGTTTTGATGATCTTGAGATAGAACTCTTGATCCGCCTCGTGGTACTTCAGGAACTGTTTGGTCATTTCCTTTGGCAGTTTCGGGTTCGGTAACCTATCGTTATGAAGAACACGAATGTCTACCACCTGCGCCATTGGAACACCGTACAACGGTGTGTCGAGCCCATAGACCGGTTTAAGCAGTTTGGTCCGAGTCATGTAGACTGGGTCGTATTTAGGATCGAATGGCCGTGATGCGCAGATCAAGCCGTTAGACTGGATGAAGTCACCAATATCTGGAATGGGTTTATAATCATCCATGTTACCATTCCAGTTGATCGGGTAATGACTGCCCCCGAACCTGGCTGTACGACTTTCAAACCCTGTAGATCGAATAGCTTTGGCGTAGCTGGAACTGATTTTAACACCATCTTCAGTACCTGCCGGATCAGAGATCATACAGACGTTGGTTTCAAGACCGTACATGTAGTCGCCATCAGGAGTAACTGCTGGAGAACGAGCGATTACTGTACCTGCTTTAAAGCGTTTACCTTTGGTGATGGATTCATAGATGTCCTGATCGTATTCAAACTCGAAACCGTAATGCTGGTGCATTACGTGAAACTTACTGAGTTCGACTACGTCCAGTTCCTTAGTCTCCCAATCTTCATAGATCACCAGATCGAACGGGTTGATCTGGAACTTATCGCCGAAGTTACGAGATGTAAATCGTGGAATGATTGCCAACACCACCGCTTCCCTAGGGAATTGATGATTGAATGTAGCTTTGGCTACTTCCCGCTCCAACCCAGTCTGCTGACGTTTACGGCTACGGCCGTCTACGATCAGTACCTGAGACAGGTTACCAGCAAACATCGCTTGACGAGCACCAGACACACATTTGAACTGAGCATTTAGCCCTGTGATCGGAACCATTTCTGGTGGAATGCTGTACCGTTCTTTGGTTATTTCCTCGGTTGAATCAAACGGATTCATTCAATCGAACTCCTTCATACGTTGGGCTGAGATTCTATTTCGATAATGTGTGATTAAAGACTTTTTACAGGTAAAGCTTATGACGATCATCGAGAAGTACTTAGTTACATCCCCGTCTGACTTTACATTGACGGATGACTATAGAACTTTTGTAGAGTCCTTGTTAGGATACTTCAGAAGTTCAAGCACTACTTCAGTACTGGTGGTTACTCCAGAGACTGGGTACCTTTACAGGTTTGACTTCACTCAGTTCTTATTACAGAACAGCGTTCCTGTTGAGGACCATTATCTCGTGATGAGGGTTAACGGGTATACCTCTATTCACCAGTTAGATGAGACGATCAATCAAATCCTAGTTCCAAGTATGGCTATGGTAGCTAGGTTTAAACAAATCTATCGGACCAGTATTAACGCTGGTTGAGACACAAAAAGAAAAAAGGTAGAACAGGCGGGGATGTCCCCGCCTCTCTATGCCGCTAATTACCAACCGCGGCCACCACCCCGACCACCGCGATCGTCACGTTCACTGCGGCCAGAACGCCAGCTTGAACTCTCACGAGCACTGCTTCGCGTATCACGATCATCACGCTCTCGTGAACGGTTGTTACTTACGGCGTCCCGGAAACTTCCGTGAGTTTCACGAGTATTGCTACGACGATCATCGTCAGTGCGAGCCTGACGGCTACTGTCAACAGTAGCACGGAAACTACTACCGCCCGTTGGACGTTCTTCTGGTTCTTCACGTTTAGCCTTGGGTTCGTTCCACGGGAGATCTTCATCCCCACCGACATCACCCGCCGTAGCTTCGTAAACCGATCGTTCTTCAATTTCTTTACCCGTATTTCCCGGCAAGGCAGGAACTGCCCGGCTGTGACCTTTGGCGAACTCATCGAATGTTTCGAGTTCTTCTGACCAGTCGAGATTGAACTTGAGTTCTTCAAAAGACTGGCACTTAGGTGCATGTAATGCCAACAGGTCATTCAGACGACTTGCCAGTTTGTGGAAACTCATCAACAGACTGTGCAGGTAAGGTGAATTACCGTTCTTGCTACCGGATGTATAAGTAGCACGAACTGTTTCATCACCCAGAACGTAATCCAACAAGGATACGATCAACGCCTTGTCTTTGGTCTTGCGTGGCATCTTGACACCGAAGAACGTTTCAGTGTCATCGGTGTCAGCATCGTCCATGATTGGGAAACTAACCACAGCTTGACGCAGGCTACCGTCATCAGTCTTGTTTCTCAGAATGATGGTGACCAGATGTTTCTCAGGAACCTGGCTGACTGAATCCAATACTTTCTTCAGCGTTTCCACTGTTTTGGTATCAACCTCACCCAGAGATCCCAGGTACTTAGCTGCTTTAGTCGACATGCCTTTATGGCGTTTCGAATCAGCAGCCAATTCCATCAAACCTAATGTCAGAGCTTGTACCGTTGCTTTAACACGTTCACCGATATAGCTCTTGTAGGCATTGAGTACAGGACTCGGACCTTCAGTGATTTGTTCAGACAACGGATGGAATGCCGTACGGTGAGAGCCAATACCGCCTTTCAGAAGAGAAGGTACCGGAATACACAGCCGGGTCTTGTTCAGAGTTACCGGAGCTGGTTTACCTGCGTTCATGTACGACAACAGACCATCGCCGTCTACATCGAAGATACCAACATCGAGCAGAAGCTTTGTGTGGAAACTATTCAGCTCATCGATCTTACTGGACATTGCAAATTCCCATGTATGTTAATAAGGTTTGTGAAACAGGGCTTTACCAGCCCTTCCCACCTTTACGTGAAGTGTTGGCCGCAGGCGACATTACTCGATCGTTCTCACGAGGGCGCTGACCGCTGATATCGATCTTAGAACCGCTTCCAGTTACCAGACCGTCTTCAGTGCCACCAGTACCTGTACGAGCCATCCGCATGTTAGACAAACCAGACGCCAGATCGATCATGCCCTTAGACATCTTATCCAACGAACGGAAGTCTTTATCCTGCGTAGGTGCCAGAACACTGGAGGCGAACGCAGGGAACGGGAACGAAGCTTCTTCACCACCATCGATACGAATACGAATGTTGATGAATTGGTCGATGTTTGCGTCGATATGCGCTTCGAATTCAAACATGCCACCACAACTTACTTCTTCCATCAGAACGTGTTCGAGCTGACTTTCGAAATACGGGATGTTAGCCTTGACCGACATACCTGGAGCAAACGGTGAGACCAACGCGAAGTTGACCTTAGATTCGCCATGACGTGCGTAACTGTTTAGGACCAAGTCTTCCACAGATGAATACATCGAGTTGATCAAGATACCAGGCAGCGAGTTGGCGATGATAGTAGCCGCCATTGCTTCGTTCGTATCGTCAGACCACGACGAGTTATTAATGAAGCCGCCACGTTTACGCTTATCCAACGGGATGAACATCAACTGACTATCTTCGTCAAAGTCTTTGTTCATGTCCATAAGTTCGCCGAAAGTAATACAACCTTCACGGAGAATGTTGGTATCACGCTTGATCACTTCCAGATACGGATCGAGTTCCAACTGACTTTCAACCAATCGATCCTGAGCTGCTGTCAGAACATCTTCGTCATTACTGTCACCTTGATACGAATCATTAGGCGTATTACTCGCCTGCATCATCGCATTCAAACCACGGGCAGCGTAAGCCGTCTGGCTATTGTTGATGATGTTCGATGCACGTAGCGGTGAACTGAAGCTACCCACCGTATTGTTGATGTTGGAGTCATTCTCTTTCAAGAATGAACCGAACACTGAGTCAGCACTACCCCGCTTAAATAAATCAGAGGGACGCAGCGTCACTGGACGATCATCACCACGAAGACGTTCTTTGCTATCGCCGGTTAAGCTTGAGCGCAGAAGGATCTGATCGTGCGCTTGGATCTTAGGTTGCCAGATACGGTTGCCACGATGGGTAGCTTCAGTCATGTGGACCCGAGTGATGTTGTTGAAGAACAGACGCATACCCGGTTCAAAGGTAGCGTTGCTACCACGTTGTGTGTGTTCGCTGTGGTCAGTATAACCTACGATGTATTCGTAAGTGCTGGCGCCACCGCGAGACATTACCTTAACGACCATACCGAACATGATCCGGTTAGTATCCCAGTCGTTAGCGATGTGAGCTTTATGTCGGCGGGTAGACGATGGACCCAACAGTGGAGCCACCACCTTAGCCAGACGAATGGTAGACAGATTCATGCCATCGTCAGTAACGCTGGCGAACAGATCGAGATCGTCCTTCTTAATGCTGGTTTCGTATGGCCGAATAACCGGCCGATCGATACCTGAAGATTCTACGAAGATCAGCTTAACCAGTTCCATAATTTACTCCTGTGTTTAATTCTGGGGATGTAGCGGGTAATGTTAATCCATTACCGGGATAGGTACGTGCCGTACGTAACCGTCAAGCTTAATAAACAGCTCAGCCAGTTCATCACGGAAATCACTTGATACTTGTAGTCGCCGACTAACGTCTGATCGTTCGAATTTGGCTGCCAAATGCCGAGGGCACTGAGGTTCCCAATCATTCTTAAAGAATACATTAGCCGCATCTTCCACCCCACGTACCCCTACGTTTGGTGATTGACCACTATCCTTCTTGCTCTCTGGCATTGTATAAGGATAGATGTATTCCAATTGACGCATGTTTTCTTCACTGATCTTTGTTCGTGGAACAGGTGTCATCATCTCACCTTCTTCCATAAACACCGGTGAAGCGGTTTGCAGGATAGCCAATTGATGGAAACCCCACTGCCACAGTACGGATTGGGAAATACCCATTGCCGTGAACAACGTGTTACGGTCGAACATCTCGATCGCACACCCTGCTACTACTGTCGACATTACCCAGATACAAAGAGAGATCTGAGCCACGTTCGGATCAAACTTAGCCAGCTTCTGCGATCTGGTGACGCAGAGTTGAGTTTGTTCGTCGGTGATCTCACCATCGATAGCTTTAGCAGCTTCTAAGTGATCGGTGATATACAGTTGAAACAAGCAGAGGTCACCAGTACTGATCTGCTCCTTCATTTTGTAGTAACACCAAACACTACCGTTGTCATCAGTTGATGCTTCGGTATCGATCTTCGAACGGATGTTACCGCCGAAGGCTGCTGGTAAACGGTTGTTGTTTCCACAGACATAGTTAAACACCACTTTCATCAAGTGATCTTTGTCAGTCTCTGCAGAAAGTGGAGCGATAGAAATCTTACGGATGATTGCCAATGCCATCAAGTAGACCGGAATCTCTTCTGATGACAGGAACTGAAAGATGATCGCCATCTCATGTTCCAACTCGGTAGTGTTCGCCCGAACGTACGTTTCCAAACGATCGAATGCTGGACATTTTCTAAGCAGACTTGTTTCAAGAAGTCTGAAGGCAATGTATTCCTTCATCTTCGGCCCTTCTTCCTTAATAGCGATAGGAAGGAAAGCACCCCACACCGGAATCATGCAACGTAGGCCAAGAGCCACAGCTGCCAGATCGATGTACTCACGGCGCAAATAAGTTCGATCCATGTAGATCGGCGTTATCTTGTCCGCTGTAATATATTCGTCAGACAGTTCCAACGGGAACTTGATATTCTTATTGCTGGTCAAGTAGTCCCGAAGGTCTTCGAACTTAACGATATCGTAGATATCTTTAACGATATCTTGCAGCAACTCAGTGAATTCACTGACCTTTACATCAGTTCCGTATGAATCGAGAACCGAGTCGAGGCGGGCGTAACAATTGTAAAGCTTTTGTTGATCGGTTTTACTGTACCGGCTAATGAGATCATTGATTTCACTAAACAGTTCTACTTTACTGAGATCGGTTTCGGCATCAATCTTTACAGCGCCCGGTTTAGCATTCGCATAACCCGCAGCGTTAATAACGATCTCGTGTTCGCCTGCGCGAGAGATAGTTACTGCTGAGAAACTTCTTTTGGTAAAACCGCTGATATCGAAACGCATCAAGTTACCCCTATTGTGTTTACTCTATACTGATGATGTATGTCTGTAAGTTTTTAAGGAACTGACAGCATAAAGCCCGTGATACAGGTCCTTTTTGGGAACCTGTATCACTTGCCATGTATGTGCATTTATCCTAAAAAGGAATGTCACCGTCGTCGAAGCCGCCGCCATCACCTATCGGTGCTGATGCTGGTTTCTGTTGTTGCTGGTTGTTATTGTAACCGCCGCCAGAGTTGTTTTGTTGCTTAGGCGGGTAACCGCCGCTGTTACCTTGAGCACGTTGCATGTTCTCAAGACGACGCTTCTTCTGATACTCAGGCTCTTCCCATTTGTTGCAGAAGCGGTTGTAGTACACTTCGATCCAGGCTTCAGCTGTAGCGATCGCAGCTTCACGGCTGGAGATAGAAAGATCAACTGGCTGACCGTTCTGCATGATCAGGTGATATTCATCAGCCTTGAACTCGTGGATCATGTCAGGCTTACCTTTGGCAGTGATACCCAAGGTTACAACACCGTCGGCACGTTTGGCTACTTGGAAGCGAGAGATGATCATCTTCTCTTTAGCACGAACACTCTTGCGAAGTTCAGCATCCCACATGAACGGGAAGCCCCAGTTATCAACTTCAAAGGAAACTTCACCTTTAAAGCTAGCAACCCGGATGATCAGGTTCATCAGTGTACGGAACGGAATCGGCGCCATCGGCGTTTCGATCTTAACCGGATACCCTTCAGCTTTACCAGCCTTAGGTTCAGTTTTGTAACCGAAGTCAACCTCGATGATGGGGTTGTTGTTCTTCGGGTCTGGCTTAACGCGGATCATTGACGATTTAGCCCCCTCTTTAAGAGGAGGGCCGTAAAGACGAAGTTTACCATCGTCAATTGCTTCTGGGTCACGCCGATTTCTTTCCTCAGACATCTTCTTCACCTGGGTGGATTTATGTTGGTATTGGACATTCCATTGTCCCATTCATTAACTACTTACGCGCTGTAGAGATCCTTGATAAGCATCTCAAGTGCTGGGTCTTTACGAGACTCAGCGGAATGGATGACTAAATCTTTAGTGCTAGCAGGTGTCCAGTTATTAGCAACACCTAACTCCAGAACACGTTTACGGATCTTGATAGGCATAGGAGCAAACACGATACCATCTCCAAACATTTGGAGTGTCATCTTGTCAAAAGGAAGGAACGGGACTTCCTTTCCACCTACCAACTTCGTATTCCACATAAGAGGTGTCTTCACAGCCCCTGTGTGGGACTCTAACAGCGCTAACGACGTAAACCTATACCGTTGCAGCAGGTCTAGTGGATAATGCGTCAACAGCAGCGTCTTAGAATGTATATCAGGAAACGCGGTTGTATACTTCTCGATGGGAGAACCTGACTCAAATTCATTGAGCAGATTCTTTATCACCAAGTTCTTGGAAGCCCAGTACTGATGTTGAGCTGTTGTAGTAGGACCTTTCAACACAGCTTGTTTAAAGTTGCGAGGTACATCCCCGTAAGTACAATGATAGAACTTAACTTCACACCGACCATCTGAGTGTTCCGAGATAGCTTCTTCAATAACACGCATCTCGTTACTAACAGCTTCAGCCATCGTGTATTCTTCAAGGAGAGGCTTAGCCTCCTTATCCACAGATCCCATTAGGTTACGGATCAGAGTACGGATATTGATCATCAGAAGATCACGCCTGAGGATCTCTGGAGAATCGGTAGGAGCTTCGGGAAGTATACCGACCGCAGATTCGATTGCCAGACTGGTAGCGATGGAGATAGGGAACTGCCCCATTGCCCGTTCGGACAGTTTCTCTCTTGAGATATCTTCTACGGCCATGTATATATTCCTTAGCAGTTCTCCAGCACTTTCTCTATCAAAGCCATGACATCATCAGGAGTACCTGTTAGTCTAGGTAACATCAACTGGCGGATCGTATCAGACCTGATAGAAGTCAGGGACACGTTCTCAACAACCATAGCCGTTGTATCGGCATCGATGTCAGCTGAGTTATCAGTAACCTTAGTGGTGATGTTAAAGTGTGGGAACTCGTTGGTTATTCGGGTTAAGGCTGTGTATGCCTCATCGGTTCTACTTAACTTTAGACGGTAATTGCTACCATCAGGACTTCCATTGAGTTTCTTTAGGATAGCGAGCACTTGATTAAGTGTCTTACCTGCTACGTCAATGGTGGTGAATATAGTCGCTACTTCATTAACAATAAAGTATTCATCGTAAACACCGTCCTCTTTCGAGTAACAGAATTGTAGATGACCTTTATTATCCTCTTCATTATAACGTAAACGCTCAATCGAAGAGGGGACTCGGATCTTACCAAACACTGTACGTTGGTGGTTATGACCTATGATGATTAGGTGTTTGACGATAGACTCGTACCTTTCTTCGGTATGACTCGAGATACTACGTACAGGCTCCTGATAGGTGAACATACCGTGCATTACGGCGAAGTCTACCTGATCTATACCCTTTTCACGCATGAGTTCCTGAACCTGCTTCCAGGTCCTGTTAGCATCATGGTTCATCTCGTCCTGAACATAAAGGACGGTGGGACCGCCGGGTACTAATTCATCAATGACGATGTTCTCGTAATACTTAACATCAGCATTAGCTTCGATCATCTCGTTGTAATGAACCATCCATCTAGATTGACGGTTATCGTGACTCGGGGTTCCTTCAAGTATACGGATAGCCACGTTATGTTTAGCGGCGGACTTGAGGAACCTTTCCATCCAACGAGTAATAAGGAAAGTATCATCACCATCGTGAGCAAGACGCTTTTCAAACAAATCGCCTGAGATGATGATGACATCCAATACTTCCATCCGCTCAGGTGGGAAACTACATTCCAACACTGAGATGATCTTACTAGCTCTAACTCGTGTGTGACCTAAATGCACATCGCTAATGACAGCGATGACTAGATCACCTAATGCGCGTCTGACAGCTTTAGTGAGGAGGCTAAGCCCCACTGTTAAAATAGGCTGATTAGTCGATGATAAAATCGTCGTCTGTTCTTTCATTACTTGAATCGCTCTCTTTAACAGCTATCGTACTTCCAGGCTTATTAGCAGCCTGTAAGGCTGCACGAATAACCGGAGCGAGTTTATCACCGACGAGTTCTTCAATAGGAAGTTCGTAGCGTTCATAAATGTGGATCAGTTGAACAAGACACTTAGCCTTGGCTGAGTCTTCCACTCTAGGTGAAAGAATATCAATTAGGTCATGTTCAATAGCAAAATGTTGACGGACATCACCATTATCGATGTGTAAACCTTGCATCTGAACCAGGGCATCAATAGTGATTATCCGTTCACCCGGTACAGCTCGGGCGACACGAGTGGGGATATCTACAAACAATGGTGGTACATCGTACAGTTTCACACCGTTTACATCAACCACTTCGATTTCATTGTTCAGACCATCAGCCACATTGAGATAATGACCAACCTCAACTTCTTCACGTTTTATCCACTTACGTAATACCGGTAAGAGAATATTAACGAAGTACGGTTCTGGGACCTTACGTTTACGTTCTAACGTGTGGTTGTTGATTTCAGTAGCGGCAACCGCCATACGTTCTAACCCTTCGGTCACGTATTTCCTGTAGGCGCTGGTACCAGTATCAGTTTCCGTACTCGCAGGTAAATTACGAATACGACTTCTATCTTTTGGCGTAGCGGACATAAAAAACTCCTAATAGCCCAGAGATTTCTCTCCAGGCTAGGCCGAGGATTAACCCTGGACGTCAACTTCAGCGTTAGCCATCAACGATGCTGCTGTTGCGTCAAGAAGTTTATCGACCGCATGATTGGTGGTTACGTACCAAACATCGCCTGGGACGGTGCTTTGCGACAAGATCAACTTGGCGACGTTCTGCTGCACACTTGCCGGCAATGTCGATTCAACCCAGGTGTCAGTGGCGACATCATGTGCGGTCAGATCAACAGACAGCGGTTCGTCACTGGCTTCTTCGTTAGCCGCGACAACACCACGCAAGCAACCAGCGTACGGAGTGCGGCTCAATACCGGCCGGGTAGCTTGTTGTGCCGACTGTTGGGCAGAGTTGTTCAGCGCTTTCAGAGCAGCGGACAGCACAACACGGGCGAAGTGGGTACCGTTCTCAGGGATGTTCAGAAGATCGGTCAGAGTGTAAGCCACAAACACTTTCAGAGCTTCTGGGGTATCCGGCATCTGAACGACCACTGGACTTTCAACTGCTGCTTGATCTTTGATTTCAGTAGACATGATGTTTCCTTAAGAGGTATACAGGGTTTTACCGTTGTTGGTATTAAGTATCGATTTAAGCTTAGAGTCTTTGGCACTCAATGAGTAACCAATGCTCCTCGAATCAACCTCGATGCTATCTCCGTCGCTTACTATTCCCTGTATCTGTAAATTAATACCAGGACCAGCGTCAGTGGTATCTAACGTCACGTCGATAGTGACGTTACTGAAACCTTGTGAGAGGAAGTTGTAGAGGTCTGTCTTTAATTCTTGAGCAATCGTGAATGGATCGTTTCCGTATCGCTGTATGATCTTTGTAAGCGATTGTACAGTCCCTTTGAACAAGGTCGTCTGACTGTATTTGGAAAAGAAGTAGCAACACATCAAATAATCAATCTTCAGATCAATATCTTCAACTGCGCCTGCTTTACCTAAGGTAACTACTTTGATAGCCATAGCGGATACACCTGATAGATTCTGACATTCTATTAGTCAGAGGATGATTTACTTATAGGTTTATGCTATGAGTCCGACCCTATATTGGGATCATTTTATACGTATCGCCGGGGAGATCGTTGTGAAAATTAATCTAAACATTAGCCCATTAGAAAATATACTGATGTTGATCAATGAGAAAAATGGCATTGATTTAAGTATTGATCAAGTATCCGTTGGTATTCCGTCTATATTCACAGGACACACCGGTGAGAATACAGAAGTTGTTATGACAGGAATTGCAGGTAAAGGGGTCAAAGATTCACAGACCTTCTATTATAACCGCTACAATTTACTGGGTGGTAAAGAACCTGATCCTACAAGCGTGGATGTTCTTTCAACTGATACCCAGGAAGAGTTGTCAGGTAAGATATCGGCAGCTTATGTTTTGGAGTTGTCTGAACTTATCATAAATGACGGTAACCCTATCGTACTGTCTCAAGATGCTAATACTCCAACCAATGTGTCTATAGCAGCAGTTGAAGGTTCGTTGTTGTATTACGGTGATCCTATCGCTACTGACCTCATAGCTACAGATCTTTAAACATCCACACCATAAAAAAAAGAAAGTAGATCACGGGAGCCGAAGCTCCCGTGATTATGCCGCTAAACGTTTGAAAGTGCGTAAGCGTAAGATTCATCAGCCCGAAGTTCTGGGATAGTCACATGCCCCCAAGTGTAACGAGGATTAGTGCAAAGCATACAACGTGAACGACCGCAATTGAGTGCTTTCTGTTTACGGAAACTTCCCAGAGGTACAGTAATATCCGCATTATGATAAAGGCAGATACGTAACTGCTTGGCCACTACTAACGAATCTTGCTTACGGCGTTGTTGGCGTTTAACTTTATCGAACGACATGAAATCAATCCACTGAGGTGCTTCTATCGAAGCGATAGAAGCTACCGTATGTAATGATTCATTTTTTTATCTCCTTTTCAAGTTCGTCGATCTGTTTCTCTAAACATTGTATTTGTTTACGTTTCTGTATATTACCTTTAACGGATTCCATATGTAGCTTGGAATCGTAATATTCAGGATGGTTATTGATCCATTCGAATTCAGGATCTAGATGTGAACCATTCATCATAAATTCTTCTCAAGGTTCAATGGTGGTGATCACACCGGCCTTCTCAATTATGATTCTCACACCGTCACCTGCTTGTTCTACAGTTAATTTGGCTTGTTCAGGGGTTTCGATAGTAGCGTCTTCCAAGGCTTGGATTTGCTCTAAGGTTAAACAATTATCCTGCTCTAATCCCAACACTGCAAGAGCGACTTCGACACAGGTGACGTATGTGCCGACATGTTTTCTCATCTAACCAATCTCCTAGTTAAGTTGTTCCATAGATTTAACGAACCCTTGTTCTAGCAAGGACGTCATTATATCACCATTGAACTCGATTATGATGAAATGTTTATCATCAGCTGTGAATCTACATTCCAGTTTACCTGGGTTACTGCCTTTGTCCTCATTATTTCTTGCTGTCTCGAGAACTTTCAACAGATCGAAACGTTTAACAACCAGGCAGCGTTCTTTCGACAGTAGGTTACCGTCGGGGATTACTTTGATAGTGTTCCCTTCCAATAACCATATTTCACCATCACGATCCTCATCTTTAAATTCCGGGGATTGGAATAATGAACTCATAAACGGATACTCCGTGACAAAATAGAAGGAGCATAAAGCCCGACCTAAGCCGGGCTTTATTTATTACATGGTGCTCTTTACTGGGCTGATTGGAGATTGCTTACCTTCATCAAGGAATCCTCGCTGAGCTGCCCACGTTCCGTGACGGATCGAAGTCTTCTCATCGAATGACAAAGGTTGATCGCCGTGTTCGTCAGCAATTCCTAGATAAGTCACATAACGATCCTCATCTTCTACATCGCTAACATACGCGCCGTTCATTACTTCACGATAAGCCGTGTGTTCACGACCGATCGAACCTGGCTCTTCATCTTCATACAGATCGCCATAACCATCCAAGCGTCCCTGTTGCCAGAGAAGTCGGGTCCTTGGTTCAGCCATGGTGTAACGCCGCATCTTAGACTTAGCGTTCTGTATTTCAGATATAGACGACAGAAGTTGAATCCTGTCATCATCCCAGCGTTTACCAAACCGTTCTCTCAGACCTTCCACGCGATCACGTAGACGACCGAGATCGAAGTTAGCAAGCTTGTCGCTAGCTGCCTTTAAGAAGCTGGATGCGTAACCCCCTGCCGATTTCATTGCAGTATCCATGCGGTCTCGCAGGAAACTCAAATCGTCACGGTCCATGATTCCATGAGTGGAAGCATGTATCACGTCATCATCAGCACTTACAATGTAAGCCATGTTAGTCTCCCATGGGTACTGATAGGTCGTTTCCTTCCTCAATACGTGCGTTTATTGTTGAGATAACCGGTGACGGGATGTTGGCATGGTTACTCACTCCAAAGACCTTTTTAAGATCCATGAACCCAGTACTTGGTTTCAGGCGCTCAAAAGCTCTTGCAGTTACATTATCCAAAGCCAGTTGTCCAGACATGTAGTCACCATCGAAGTCGGCCGTTGTATTCAATACTGATCGCAATTCAGTATCCGCGCCATTACACGCAGCTTACGGATTTCCCGTAAGACTAGACTATATCTTCACCCTCCGATTAAAGTAGGGTGCTTCACATTTCCCCGCCCATTTGCTTGACAGGTACTCCCAGCCACGGGATAGTCGTTGAACCTGATCACCATAGCCGCTTGGGGCAACTTTAGGTGCTTGGCTGCTGATTGCCCAATCCTCACATTTTTCAGACCGTTACGTATACCCTTTCGGATTCCGCTTTGGTAGTGAGGCTCTAAGGGGTTCCCAGACAATTAGAGAAGTATACTTCCAACCATTACGGGTTGGAGGAACAATTCAGAAGCTATACTCGAACTATTTTAGGTCGAAGAATTTGAACATCCAACGTTTCTTGTAGGCTTCATCTGGTTTCAATCTAAGATGACTAGATACGTTAGTTGCCCAAACACCGTTCTGTTCCGCAAACTCCTTTAATGACGCATAGAGTTTGGTGGTATCGGTTTCCAGATCGGTGACATACACTGGCGGAAATTCTGGTTTCTTTATCCTAACAGAAACCTCCACATATTCCTTATCAAAGTCAGGCCAGTTGGTTAATTCTTGCCTGTATTGGAATAACCATCCTTTGAATAGTCTCGATGAATCCCTATTCAACAAGTATCGGACAGTACCTTTGCTGAAACCAAGTATTTTATCAGCCAAGATCAATGTATCGAACTCGACTATTTCACCTGATGTATAATCCTTTCCAACCACACCGAAACGTTTCGCTTTACTCGCAGGTCTGGTTTCATGTATAACTATAGACTCGAGTACTTCCTGTTCGGAATATTCCGGAAAGTCTCTATCATCATTAGCTGCCATGAATACGAACCCATTTATCAGCCCGGTATTTTTCTCCCTTAGTTTCCAACTAATGGTCCTAGAGAATACTTTTGTTAGGTCCATCCCAGTTGTTGCCGAATCTAACAATAATATCTCGCCAGTTGAATAATTCTTCGCTTTGAAGTAAACCGTATTGTGTTTTACTTTACCAGCAAATCCTTCGTCATCTTTGATGAAAGTATATCGCCCTTCCCAGGGTTTTTCATCATGGCGTGAGATTATTTTACTCATCTCGAAAGAAGGTTTATTGAAATGTCTAGCTACTACCGTGATTGCATGGTAGAGTTTCTCAGTTTCTTCTAAATGATCAACCACAGTTATCCGAATAGTGTCATACCTCAAACCTTCCTCGACAGCATGATAGAGGTTTTGAGATCGCGTCATCCAGGTGAGGTTGTGTGGTAAATTGTTATGTTTATTGCCATCTTCGTGGTTGACTTCTGGAGAAAGACCTAATTCGACACCAGGTAGTCCGTGGAACGCTAATGCTACCAGACGATGCACACCTACAGTAGATCTCTCAACCTCATCCCCAACAATCGTAACTGTAAGGTAAGTTCCCTTAGTAGTTTTCGATTTAGATAGATGTAGTACTTTGTTCTTACGGTGTCTCATCACCACTAAACCTGTATTGGAAACCAAGTAAAGTGAGAATTCTGGAATTTCTTTCCATTCTATTTCTGAATCTTCTAATCCGAATTCGAATACCACTCCGTCAACAGATTTACCTAATTTAACATCTTTCATAAATAACAATCCTAAGTAGTTTTCACATACTATTACAGAACTGTTATTCTTAGTTCGTATATAGTGCTATTTTATTCGGCGCTACTAATGTTAATACAGAAATGGAGGTACTCAACAGGGTCGGATCACGTTTGATGGTGTCAATGTACAAACCTTGCGTAGAACCACGCTTAAGCGATGGAAACCGCGTAAAGCCTGACATCATCCCACGCCCATTAGGAGATTCTGCGATCAACTCATCGAAGATCTTCTCAATACGGTGGTGGGTACGTAAAACGTTATCGTAGATCAGCGTCAATATTTCATTGGGAGTATACTTCTCCCGCCGTAGCTTGTTCGCAATGTGAAGCTTAAACGTCAGAACTGCAGCACCCCATGGAATCTCAAGAGACTCGTGATCATGAGGCTTATGGTTCGAGGTGATTACCGTACGGAATGTAAAGTGCGGACTAACACCATAAACCAGTTTACGCAATACTCCTTTCTTATCAAAGATTTTGAGATGCTCGTTACCTGAGTAATAGGTACAGAGTTTGTTTATGGAACGTGCAATACACGACTCCAAGTAGTACAGTGAAATGCGCTTGGCTGATGAAACCTTACCAAGACAGATGAGAGCATCCAATGCTGGAGCCATCTTCGGATCTACGTACGTCCGATCGCCCACGTCTTCAACGATGAAACCTATCTTAGACGGGAACGGCATATAACGACAGAAGACTAGATGTTCATGGATATCTATGAAACGCATCGTGCTAGCAGCCTTAGCTGCTGTTACGAAGTGTCTGATAGCACACAACTTGGTCATGATCTCTCGGAAGTTCTTGTGGAAGTACACGATACCACGTACTGGCACGATAGCTTCTACAAGACGTTCTTCTTTGCTGTTAAACTTAGGAGAACGGTACTTTGGATCAAGGATGTAGTCGAAGATGCTAAATGCAGACTTGGTGAAACGAGTCTTTAACAACCGGTAGATTGTTAAATTGATAAAGCCAGGAACCTCATCAGGCGCCCTTACCCAGACAATAGGCTCGATTGTCTGTTCGGTGATAGGTAACACTTCATATCCACAGTTGATGCATTTATCATGGATACGACTACCACCAGTAGTAAACCGACATGGACACGCGGGTACGTTTGAGAATACATCCCCATCGTACTTAGTGTAGACTAGATCGTTAAACTTCTGTTTACCTTCATCTGTTTCCAGATCAAGATCGTTTGCCAACATCGGCTTAATGCTCAATTCCTTGAACATCTTATCGAAGTCTTCAACAATCGGGTAGATACCTTTACGCCCCGGATAACGCTGACGTGGTTCGTAGATATCGTAATCGATCAAATCCATCTTCATCACAAACCCCACAGATAAAGAAAAAAGAAACAGGAGGAGGGTCACCCCTCCTCCCATGTCAGTTTACCGCATCTGCTGGATTAATAATCCAGCGTGTCGAACAGACCACCGTCGCGACGATTACCAGTGGTGCGATCGGAACCACGACGACGGCTTACACCGATGTCGGAAGTGGCGATAGCGCCCCACGAAGAACCACCAACGTGACGACGAGTGTTCAGACCGCCTTCAGCAGCCATGTAGCTGGACATGTCAGCCGCATCCAGGGAGCGAGACAGAGCTTCCAAGAAGTTAGGCTCGAAGCCCAACATTGCAGCGGTGCCAGTAACACGCACACCCGGAACAACTTTCTGCAGCAGTGCCAGACGTTCAGCCAAGCAGAAGTCAACCGAGTTACGGTCGTTTTCGTACGTGTACTGGTAGTCTGTAACCAGATCCAGATTCTTCTCACCGATCTCGGTAAGGAGAGACTGAACGTTCCACTCACGCAGATCGCGAAGGTTGCCTTTGGTATCAGTCCAGGTACCGATCAATTGGCGTGTGCCCATCGAACGAACTGGTGCAACATCGATACCACCGCCCAGATCTTTGTACGCACGGCTGAAGCGATTGCCAGACAGAACGTCGGCCGCGTCGAACAGTGTTTTGGTGTGACGGCGAGCAACGTCAGTATCACGAGTAGTCGCGATAGATTCGAAGATGCTCAGCACCCAGGACTTCTCGCCGGAACTTGGGATCATCATACCGATCGCCAGTTTCGGGAAGACTGTGAAGGCCAGGTAATCGCTCAGATCTTGGTCGTCCATGTTTGGAGACACGTCGTCGAAGACTTTGGCGAAGTCACGGTTTGGGTTCAGCAAGTGCAGGCAGTTGATGTTGCTGGTAACGGCCATGACGCCGGTGCCGTCTGGTGCAGCGATCGCAGTTTTCGGACGCAGTTGAGCAGCCCAACGGTAGTCGTTGGATTGCATGTTAGCCTGAGCCAACAACAGTAGCGCCAGTTCCAGGCTGAACGGGAAGTTCGCGGCCGGAGCGATGGAGGTGATGTTCAGTACTGCTTGGATGAAGGGTTCACCTTCTTCCTGCGATTTACGGCGGCGGGAGAATGAAGGACCGGAGGTTTGTTCGCGGTTGTCGGCCAAGAAGAGGTCAACACCAGCGCGTAGTTCGCCCATTGGCGTACGGTCGTAGACGTTATCGTCTTCGTTGCTTGCTTCGCTGTAGAACAGAGCGCCCATCACATCTGAACGGATTGGCTGACCCGACGAATCTTCGCCTGGCTGACCGCTGTAGTTCCAATTAGTTTCCAGACGACCGCTACGGCCGATCATTGCTGGGCTGATGCGGAACTGAGTGTTCCGGCTTCCACCAGCGGAGTCGACCAGGTTTTCGCGGTAACCGCACAGTGCATCCAGGGCGTTGTCGAAGATACGATCTACGATCGTAGTGTTCTCTTCTTTGTTCAGCTTCGCAATAACGCTGTTCAACAGAACTTGCGAGCCGATGACAACAACCGTTGCATTCTTGCTAACGCTGGCCACTTGGTCGGCGATGGCGCGTTTGTACGGCTTGGTAGCGAGTTGATCTTCTGGCAGAACCAACGCGTCGTAGGTAGTGCCGCGATCGACTTGGCTGCGAGTCGAATGGCCGCCTTGCGGTTCGATGGTGAGAACGTAGACCAGGGTCAGGTTCTTTTCACCCAGGATAACCGGCAGTGTAACGAGCAGCGAGTTCAGAGAAGATTTAGCCATCGAACCATCCAGCGGAATGACCTTGAACCGGTCGCGCTTGATAGCTTCAGGCAGATTTGGCTTATCGAAAGCCTTGTTCTTCTCGAACGCTGTCATCAGTGCAGACAGTGCGGCATCTGACAAACCACCAGATGTAGGACGGACGTTCAGAGTACGGCCGATGTCGGCGATGGTAAAGGCGCGGGTGCCGCCATCTTCGTCATCACGTTTACGGTCGTTACGGCGTGAACGGTCGTTGTCGTCACGGTCATTGCGACGGGCATCGTCAGAACGGTCGTTACGTGAAGCTTGGGCCTGTTCGTCACGTGGGGCTTTTGCGTTATCGTCGTCTTTCATGATGAAATCGTCGTTGTCATTGCTCACAGGTACTACTCCTAATTGTGTACACATATTTTCTTGCGATATTGCCAAAATGGCTGTTCGGTACTATTACCCTTATCGCTATCAGGGATTCCCGGCTAATACCCACCGTCGTGAATAGCACGGGCTAAACACCGGACGTACCTTTCCGGCTTTCTGCTGCGGGTCGTAAGATTCTGTAGCTGTGTGACTTTTTACTTAAATCAAGCGACGTATCCTTATTTCTAATGATTAATTACAGGTTGGTAATGTATACCTGAAAGTTTTTAGATTAGAATCCTCAACTCACTGGGGTTAATCATTACGGTAATGTATCATCAGAAATTGTTTAGTCGTGATCCGAATGAAATGCCTAAAACAACCTACACGGACAATAGACTCGGTCGAGACACGCAGGTTATGCGTGTCTTCGAAGTATCTACTATATAATAGTGTACCTACGGTAACTTTTTACACAACCTCTATCCGGGATTACCACATGTACCAACTTCTCAACAGACACACTCAGTTTGATAATTCCCCTTTTGTCTTCTCCCGGATGGACTACTTACGTGGACGTGTCAGAGAGAATTACCAGAAATATGTGACTGAACGTACTCAATATCAGGGTCGGGTAGACAGCTCCCATCTATTGTCCAAGATCCTCCTGAATATAAACGTAGACTTCACTGGCGATCTGATGCGTTACATGTCTGACTGTGAAGTAGCGGCAAGACGGTTATGCTCAGGATTAGGTATCGCTTCAAGCTTTAGTAAAGGTGAATTGTTTACTGAAGGTCTCTTCTATCCTGAATGTCCAGAGATCATTATCTACGCTCGGAATGAAAAGTTCACAGCGATGGATCTTTGGAGAGATTGGAGATCAGTAACTCCTATTGAAGTAGTTAACCATCCTATTACGTCTATGACGGTCGTAGAGTTGGGGGTTAAGAACTCTATTCAAATATCCAACCCTGACTTGGCTGTCATTACCATTGACATTCCTTTACTGGCCGCTCAGTGGAAGATGTGGCAAGCAGCTTATCCCGGTGGTTTGATTGAAGCGTATCTTAGTCAGGTAGCTTTGGTTGGGATGGCTAAGAGTCATTTGAATGTGGCTTTCTTTAATAAACTCATGGTTAAGTTGGGTATTCGTGAAGAGTGTTCGGTTCGGGGTAATTTACCGTCTGCGCAAACTCCTACTGATGTTCATGCTGACGATGTCCTTAAAGACGTCATTGCCAAAGTGTCTAACGTTAAGATGGCAGGTGGTCAGATAATGTCCACGGTTCCTGTTATCTTCGGGACTAACTATCTGGATACAGTGATACTGCCTTCCATGACACCTACCTATCAAGTAGAGTGGGCGTTGATGAGTCAGAAGGTAGATCCTGTTTCAGTCATGTTGGAGTTTGGTAGGATATCAGGCTATGACAGGATGCTCAGAGAAGTAATCAGCATTAGACGTACCTTGATTCAGATTAAGGAAGAGAAGACCATCAGTAACGGTCTAAGCTCTGCCTCTGGACAATGGTTAACGGATCGGATGAACAGGTTAGTAGTGGATCGATTGCCAGCAGCATAAAGACAGAGCGGGGACATCCCCGCTCTTTATGCCGTCAACCCATCAGTTCTTGAAGAATGACGAGTTTGACTTTCTTCAATACCTCATCCCGAAAGGCTCGTGGTACATCAGCATCAGTCAGTCCTACTTCGAGTGCATCTACTGTCTGGAAGTCGTACCACTCATTAACACGAGCTGTACGTACAAACTCAATCCAGTCAATACGATATCCTTCTTCATTGATGATCTTATCGATCGCCATTTCTAAAGGGTACCCATGAGTCGCTTTTAGATCAAACAGCTTCTTGCCTGAAAAAACCTCAGGCTGGAATGGTAAAAAAAACAGGCAAGCCTGGCATTCCACCATAAGAAAGATCTATCTCAGGCGCAGGTTTTTGGGTAACATTACCTAATAAAATATCTTTAAAGCGACTCATGGGTAATTACTCTACTGGGTATAGACGTATTCCGCAGGTTTGATTTGTTCGAACTTACGGTGGAGTCTTAAGTTGATTATGGATTGCCCGTGAAGTTCTTTACCTACACGGATAAGAAGTTCTGGAGCCGTTTCATCTCCATCAGTCGGATAGTGCGTGGTTATTAACCCACGCTCCTCCGTACAGGTCTTTACAATCAACGAATATTTTACTTTAATCATCAGGCGGTTAGTCCCAAGAAATCGAACACCAGGCGATGATAGTTACGATCCACCAAGTTCAGACCACATGACTCTAAGATTCGATAGAACCCTGAGTTGATCTGATAAGCCAGTTTACGAACGTTAGCGGCTTCCTGTAATTCAATAGGAAGTCCGCTGGATTTAATCACCTGAGTTGGTAGATAAAAGGTGGAGATGTCTTTACGATTGTACTTGATCATCCAAGCAGCCATTCGTTTAGCCAATTCCTGATCTTCCATGCTCTCCAGCCATTCCCTCACTTTAGTCTTGTTGACCAATTCAGAGGTGACCTTAACACACGGATAAGGAGGAGCAACCGATATACCGTACTTGGGAGCAAATACATCTTGCCACAGTTCATGGTGGAGCATCTTGTTACTGTCCGGCTTGATCTGAGCTGAACGAAGGTATTTGTACTCACCACGTTTAATGGATTGGATCGTTTCCATTTCGTGATCAGCGACGAACCGCAGTAGCTTACCTGCGTTCATCTTACGTCCTTCATTGACATGAGTAGCGATGTTGTTCATCATCTCCTCAGCCGCTTTCAAGATGTGTTTAGGTACGGTAGATCCCCGCAACTCAACACCTTTGATCTCAAGCTCATTCTCTTCGTAAACGTTACCTTCACGCATAGACATGAATGAGAAATAATGTTTAGCCAAGTTAGTGAGAGCAAACACAGGGAATGCGTACTCATTCTTCATAGCTAGACGAAAGAGCTGTGACCGTTCTACACCAACGTTAGCCGACAACATCGCCAACGAGTGAGCGATACACTGACAGGACATGTAAGTCGTCAGATACCAGATACGGTCTTCAATCTCACCACGTTTCAAATGACCCGTGTACCATTCCACCCAATACTCAGTGGTGAAGATAGAGGAGTCAGTATCTGCTGCCAGACACACACGGCGCTGAATGCCCTTGAGAGCAGCTACAGTCGGTGGTAAGTGTTTAGGTGCAAATAGGTTAGTGATAAGACTTGCGTACTTAGCAGAAGCCTCTTTAAAGCGTTGGGCTGTACGTCCGATGATCTGCCAACCTTCTGGGTTATTCTCACGTACCAGCTTGTGAGTACTACCTTTGAGGATGTTGGCACATAGTGCGTTGATGTATGCAATGGCTGTTGTGTCCACTGTCTTAAGGATGGCATCGGTGTCAACCTGACCCATCCCTTCGATATTGATTGCAATCATCTCACCCATGAGATCACGAACAACCTCAGGGTTAAACTTAGCTAAGTGGTACATGTCACCTGAATAACAAACAGTGGCACGTTCCAGCTGAGTCATACCGCAAACCATCTCACGGATGATAGCGTTCTCATTAGGAATTACCCAGTACAGGCTGGAAGAACGATCCACCATGTCCATTACGTCATCTACAGTTGGATAGACCAGTTTATACTCATCGATCACTTTCTGTACACGGCTTAGGTTTTCAATCGTGATGATTGCTACCAGATTAGCCTTGGCTATTTCTGGAGAATGATAATGCTTAGACCCCGCCATGAATCTTTCTACAGTAGCGTTACCATAACCTGCTGCTGCACGGCACATCGATGTAAGACTTGAGTGTCCAGTCGCTAAGAATAAAGGATTACCTTGGAATCCCCGCATACCTGACACTGAGTTAATACGGATCTTACGGGCGTTCTGGTCATAGTCAGCCAATGCTGACTTCATCAGTTCACCAATCTGTTTTAACTCAAACATTGCTTTCTTAGAACGTTTACGAGCAGCGATATTATCATCAAGCCACTCTGCAGTTACAGACCGTTCTACTTCAGGACGTTCATACACAACCAACGATGGAGATACGATACGTTCTGATTCACGAATCTCTTCGATGTAACCCAAAAAGGTGGTTTCGTCTTGGATACGATGGCCACGCGCTTTACGGATCAACTGTCTCATGGCAGGATCTTTAAAGGCGAACAACCCACCCTTTGCTACTTTTGCTAGAACGTACTTCAACATGTCTTCGTAAGGACGTTTAAGCTGAAGCGAAAGATACTTGGCTACCTGTTGAATATAACCTTTCTTGACATCGATATCACGTTGGTATTCCACTTCAGGAAGCAGAAAGGGATTTTCACTAATCATCAATTTAACCTCTGAGATACTTCTACGTATCTTTGGTACGATCTGTAACATTCCACAAACAAAAAAAAAGACGATACTCTCCCATTAGCTTCTTAGGGCTAATGGGAGAGTATAATCAAGCTACGCTAAGCGTGAACCGTCCTTCGAACCCGCTGGCCATTAGGATAGACCTGAAGGTCTCCAATTCGGCAGCTGTTGGGTTTAACAGAAGGGTGTTATAGTTCACGTTAGTCAAGACGGTAATCGAACCATAGATCGGAAGAGCACACGTCT
>ERZ1463036.20-NODE-20-length-38685-cov-31.557960_pt1 | contig 38685 bp, 42 predicted proteins | sample MGYA00564485_ERZ1463036 | MGnify/ENA primary metagenome ERZ1463036 (study PRJEB39244, sample SAMEA3635127) | Helicobacter pylori | study: EMG produced TPA metagenomics assembly of PRJEB11511 data set (Assembly of a 5300-year-old Helicobacter pylori... | reverse complement strand
TCATTCTGAAATAAAAGATATTATAAAAGAATATAATTATTTATATAATTAAAGGGCTAATAAAATATTAGCTCTTTAATTTTAATATATTTTTCACCAAAAATAATAGTAATCATATATTATATTAAGCCGTATTATATATTTGCTTAAGGGGGGAACTTAATGGAAGTATATGTACTATTGTTTATTGGTATTTTATTAGCCATTATAGCTATTATTATTTTTACTCTTAAATATAACGTTTACAAAAATGGAGACAGGATTGTAGGAAAAATAATAGATATAAAAAAAATAGATGAGGCAATTATAGATGAATTTAATCAAGTAAATTTTATAACTTTATATAAGCCTATTATAAGATTTACAGCAAAAGATGGGGAAGAAATAGTATTTGTTCATAATAATCCAGGAAGTACAAGAGATTATATTTTAGGAGAAGAGATTATTATAGTTTGTAATAAAAAAAATAAAAATGATTTTTATGTTGATGAAAAAATGGAGTTTTTTAAAATACCATTAATAGTTGCTATTTTATCTATAATATTTCTTTCATTTGCTTTTACATTATATATTGTTTAGAAAATATTAACATTGATTAGTAGATAAAATTTATGTATAATTAGAAAAATAATATGAAAACTCATATAAATCTGATAATAGGGTTCAGAAGTTTCTACGAAAAGACCAGTAATCTTTTCACTATGAGTAAATCTTAATGAAGTTTATCTTAACTAGCATTGGTTTATCTCTTTAAGCCTAGCTAGTTTTTTTATTGTCAAAAAAAGATAAACTAAAAGATAAACTAAAAGGAGGAACCTAAATGAAGAAATTTTTAGAAAATGTCTTTAAGCTGAAAGAAAACAAGACAAATGTAAAGAGGGAAGTTATTGGTGGTTTAACTACTTTTGTAACTTTTGCTTATGCATTACTTGTAATTCCAAACATACTAAAGGTTGGAGGAATGAATTCTTTAGGGCTTAAAGGAGACGCAGCAATGAATCTTACTATGGCTCAAGATCCAATTATTTCATCAGCGTTTGCATCTGTTTGTATAGCAGCAGCTGTTGGAACATTAATTATGGCATTTCATGCAAATTTACCTTTTGTACTGGCGCCAGGTCTAGGATTGGTATCATTTTTTGCATATAATATTTGTTTAAAGCTAGGTTTTACTTGGCAACAAGGATTAGCAGCAGTATTTATTTCAGGAATTTTATTTATAATTATTACGCTAACTTCAATAAGAGAGAAGATTGTGCAGGCTATTCCTAAAAATTTAAAATTTGCTATTACAGCAGGTATAGGACTTTTTATATCTTTAATAGGATTAAAAAGTGGTGGAATTATAGTTGCAAATCCAGGAACTTTAGTAGCCTTTGGTGATTTTACTAATAAAGCTGTTATTTTAACAATAATAGGATTAGTTATAAGTGTTATATTAATGGCAAGAAAAGTTACAGGAGCACTTTTAATATCAATAATAATAACAACTTTAATAGGAATACCTATGGGAGTTACTAATCTTACAGGAATTCACATATTCTCAATGCCTGTAATTGGAGATACATTTTTTGCAATGGATTTAAAAGGTTTATTAACAAGTAACGGTGGTGGTGTACTTGGAGCATTACTTACAGTTTTTATGGTTGTAATAACTTTAAGCTTAGTAGATCTTTTTGATACAATAGGAACTTTACTTGGAACTGCTCAAAGTTCTGGTATGGTTGAAGCTGATGGAGAAGTTAAAAATTTAAGAAAAGCATTAGCTTCAGATGCTCTTGGAACAACTTGTGGAGCAGTGCTTGGAACAACTACTCTTGCAACAGTTGTTGAATCAGCATCAGGAATTGCAGCAGGAGCTAGAACAGGTTTATCAAATGTAATTGTAAGTATTATGCTTATATTATCATTATTCTTTAGTGGATTTGTTGGAATAGTTCCACAAAGTGCTACAGCACCAGCTTTAGTTATAGTTGGTATATTAATGATGAGTGCAGTTAAAGAAATAGATTTTTCAGATTTTACAGAAGCAGTACCATCTTTCTTTACAATAGCTATGATGCCTTTTACATATTCAATAGCTAATGGTATTGCAATTGGAATGATTTTCTATCCAATAGTTAAAATTGCAACAGGAAAAGGAAAAGAAGTTCATAAAATTTTGTACATATTTGCTATATTATTTATATTAAGATTTATTTTAATGCCAGATTAGCTTAATAAAAAGTGTTCGTGTATAATTTATACATGGACACTTTTTTATTTAGGGGTGATTAAAAATGAAGATAACTACAATAATAGAAAATAATTTAGGAGAAAATAAAGAGTTAGAAAGTGAACATGGCTTATGTTATTTTGTAGAAGTTGATAATTTAAAAATATTATTTGATACAGGACAATCATCTAAGGCTTTATGTAATTTTAAAAAGCTAGGCTTTAACACAAAAGAATTAGATTATATAATTTTAAGTCATGGACATTATGACCATGCTGGTGGATTAAGTTATTTTTTAAATGATGGATTTAATGGGAAAATAATAGTTGGAAATAATTTTTTTGAAAGAAGTAATAAGTGGCATACTATAAAAAATAAAAGTAAATATATAGGTATTGATTTTTGTTATGAATATATAATAAATAAAGGAATAGAGGTTATAGAAGTTAAAGATAGCCTTAAAATAGGGGAAAAGTTATATTTATTATCAAATCTTTCAGAGGAGAAGGAAAAGAACAATTACAATGAAAAAAATTCTTTAGTTAGGGTGTTTAATAATAAATATGTTTTAGATAATTTTGCTGATGAGTTAGTTTTAATTGTAAATGAAGAAAAGATAAGTTTAATAACAGGTTGTTCACATACAGGAATATTAAATATAGTAAATAAGTCAGAAAAGTTTTTAAACAAAAATATTGATAATTTAATGGGTGGAATCCATCTTTCAAATAAATCTTATGATGAAAGTCTAAAAGTAGCTGAAAGTTTAAAAAAGTTTAATATAAGAAATTTTTCTTTTTGTCATTGTAGTGGGAAAGAGATAAGTTTAGCTTTAAATTCTTTAGGATACAAGGTAATAGAAGGAGTTACAGGAACAGTATATTTTTATTAATATACTGTTTTTTATTTTTTAAAAGATAAATTTTATATAATAAATATGGATTTTTTATACAAAAAGAAAAAATTTTATTGACAAATTAATTTGATTATATTATATTTTGATTATCAAAACATTTGATATAGAAAATATTTGACTCCATTGAAATAATAAAAGAAAATAATTATAGTATTATTTATATGATACATAAATGGAGGGTTAAAAATGGATAAAAGAAAAAAAATATTAAATGAATTATTAGTACAAATTTTTAATGACATACTTCAAATTGAAGAACAATCTTTAAAGCAAGGAGTAATTAATGATTTGTCAGTTACAGAAATACATACTATAGATGCTATAGGAATGTACACTGAAAGAACAATGTCAGAAGTTGCTCAAGACTTAAAAATAACAGTTGGTACATTAACAACAGCCATAAATAAATTAATCAAAAAAGGTTATGTTGAAAGAAAAAGAATAGAAGAAGATAGAAGAGTAGTTTTAATAAAGCTTACTAAAAAAGGAAAGTTAGCTTTTAGATTACATGAAAAGTTTCATAACGATATGATTAATAAAACAATAGAAGGTTTATCTGATTCAGAAGAAGAAGTTTTGATTTCTTCATTAGAAAGATTAAATGAGTTCTTTAAGAGGGAGTATAACTGTAATTAAGGAGACTATAATGAATAAAGTAAAAATTAAAGGAGTAGGTTCATATGTTCCATCTAGAGTAGTTACTAATGATGATTTAAGTAATTTAGTTGATACTAGTAATGAATGGATAGTTGAGAGAACAGGAATATATGAAAGAAGAATTTCTGAAGGGGAAGAGACTACAGATATTGCATATAAGGCAGCAAAAATTGCACTTGAAGATTCAGGTATTAAAGGAGAAGAATTAGATTTAATAATAGTTGCAACTATAACACCTGATTATTTTACTCCATCAGTAGCTTGTATGATACAAAAAAAACTTAACGCAAGAAATGCAACAGCTTTTGATATAAATGCAGCATGCACAGGTTTTATATATGCATTAGAAGTTGGAGAAAGTTTATTAAAAACAGGAAGGTATAAAAAGGCTCTTATAATAGGGGCAGAAACTCTTTCAAAAATAGTTAACTGGAATGATAGAAGCACATGTGTATTATTTGGAGATGGTGCTGGTTGTTGCATTATAGAAAATTTAAATGATTCAAAAAGTGGAATTATAAATACTTATTCAATATCAGAAGGAGAAAATGGTGATTCATTAATTTGTGGAGCAAATGATCTTATAAATCCTTTTGTATTAGAAAAAAAGGTAAAGAGTAAATATGTTTCTATGAATGGAAGAGAAGTATTTAAATTTGCAACAAGAGCTATGGTTGAAGCTGTAAAAAATGTGCTTGAAGGAACAGATTATACTTTAGAGGATATTGATTATGTAATTCCTCATCAAGCTAATTTAAGAATAATAGATTATGCAGCTAAAAAGCTTAAATTACCACTTGAAAAATTTTATACTAATCTTTCAAGTGTAGGAAATACATCATCAGCATCTGTGCCTATAGCTTTAGCACAGTTAAATAGTGAAAATAAAATAAATACTGGTGATTTAATAGTATTAGTAGGCTTTGGTGGTGGCTTAACTTGTGGAGCTACATTAATAAAGTGGTAGAAGAAAAGTTATAATAACAAAATTTTAGATAAATAAATTCGTAAATTATGGAGGTATTATATTATGATATTTGAAGAAATTAGAGAAGTAGTTTGTGATCAATTAGGAGTAGATGAAAGTGAAGTAACAATGGAAACAACTTTTGAGGATTTAGGAGCTGATTCATTAGATTTATTCCAAGTTGTTATAGAAATAGAAGAAAAGTTTGGAATTCAATTAGAAGATGCTGAAAGTATTAAGAGCATAAAAGATGCAGTAGAATATGTGGAAAAAATGAAAAATAATTAATTTTTAGTCATCTTAATCTGTTGCTCAATATAGTTTGAATTAGAGTTAACAGAATAGCTATAATAACCAAAAATCGGGATCTCTAATATAGAACCCGATTTTACTTATATAGAAGAGAAGTTAAATTATATAAGTAAATTTAGGAGGAAACTTAATGAGTAATAGAGTTTGTAAAATTTTAAATATAAAATATCCAGTATTACAAGGGGGAATGGCTTGGATAGCTGATGCATCCTTAGCAACAGCTGTTAGTGAAGCTGGAGGGCTTGGAATTATAACAGGTACGGCACCAGTTGAATGGATAAGAGAAGAAATAAGAAAAGTTAAGAAAGCAACTAATAAACCATTTGGTGTAAATATAATGCTTATGTCTCCTCATGCTGAAGAAGTAGCAAAACTTGTATGTGAAGAAAAAGTTCCTGTTGTAACAACAGGTGCTGGTAGCCCAGGAAAGTATATGGAAATGTGGAAGGAAAATGGAATAAAAGTTATTCCAGTAGTTGCATCAGTTGCTCTTGCAAAGAGAATGGAAAAAATGGGTGCAGATATGATTGTTGCTGAAGGAACTGAATCAGGTGGTCATGTTGGCCAATTAACAACAATGACTTTAATACCACAAATTGTTGATGCAGTAAAAATACCTGTAATAGCAGCTGGAGGAATTGGTGATGGAAGAGGTGTTGCAGCATCCTTTATGCTTGGAGCTTCTGGAGTTCAAGTAGGAACTAGATTTTTAGTAGCTAAAGAGTGTACTGTCCATAAAAATTATAAGGAAAAAGTATTAAAAGCAAAAGATATTGATACAGAAGTAACTGGAAGACCAACTGGGCATCCAGTTAGAGTAATAAAAAATAAATTATCAAGAGAATTTCAAAAGCTTGAAAAAAGTGGTGCTCCTATTGAAGCTTTAGAAGAACTTGGTAGAGGATCTCTTCCAAAAGCCGCAAAGGATGGGGATGTTGTTAATGGTTCAGTAATGGCAGGACAAATTTCTGGATTAGTAAATAAGGAAGAAACTTGTAAAGAGATAATAGAAGATTTAATAAATGGAGCAAGTTTTATAATAAATAATTTTGGAGGCTTATATGAGTAGTAAAAATATTGCTATATTATTTGCTGGGCAAGGTTCTCAGTATATAGGAATGGGAAAAGATTTATACGAAAATATTGAAGAATGTAGAGAAATTTTTGAAAATGGCGAAAAAATTTTAAATATGAACATTAAACAATTAATATTTAATGGTTCAGAAGAAGAATTAAAATTAACAGAAAATGCTCAACCTGCAATACTTTTAACATGTTTAGCAACTGTTAAGGCTTTAGATATTAATGGAATTTACGGAGATTACACAACAGGCCTTTCTCTTGGTGAATATGGAGCTTTAATATATGGAGGAGCTTTAGAATTTGAAGATGGTTTAAGGCTTGTTCGTGAAAGAGGAAAAATAATGGGTAGTTCACTTCCAAAAGGTCTAGGAAGTATGGCCGCAATACTTAAATTAAATTCAGAAAAAGTAAATGAATTGTTAGATAGAGCCTCAAAATTTGGAATAATTGAAGGAGCTAATTATAATTGTCCAGGTCAGGTTGTTGTATCTGGAGAAGATAAAGCTATAGATGAATCTTTAAAAATAGCAAAAGAACTTGGTGGTATGGGAATTAAATTAAATGTAAGTGGACCATTTCATAGTTCATTACTTGAAGATGCAAGTAAAAAATTTTTAGAAGAATTAAATAAAGTTGAATTTAAAAAATTTAATAAAGTAATTTATTCAAATACATTAGGAATTCCTTTTAAAGAAGAAGATAATTTAAAAGAAATATTAAGTACACATATAAAAAGTGCAGTATTATTTGAAAATACAATTAGACATATGCTAGATAGTGGAGTTAATACTTTTATAGAAGTTGGACCTGGGAAAACTTTAAGTGGATTTGTAAAAAAAATCAATAGAAAAGTTAATATATATAACGTTTGTGATATGAAATCACTAAATGAAACAATAAATAAGATAAAGGGAATGTAGGAGGTTTTTATGTTATTAAAAGATAAATGTGCTGTAGTTACAGGTGCCTCAAGAGGAATAGGAAAGGCAATAGCTAAAAAGCTTGCATCACTTGGAGCTAATATAGTTTTAAATTATAGAAGTAATGATGAAGAGGCGTTAAAGGTACAAAAAGAAATATTAAATATGGGAGTTAATGCGATTTTATATAAATGCGATATAAGTGATAGTGAATCAGTTTTAGAGATGGTTAAAGAAGTTAAAGAAAAATTTGGGAAAATAGATATTATGATAAATAATGCAGGAATAACTAGGGATACTCTTATTCTTAGAATGAAAGAAGAAGATTTTGATAAAGTTATTGATGTTAATTTAAAGGGTGTATTTAATTGTTTAAAAGCTATAACACCAATAATGGTAAAACAAAAAGAAGGAAAAATAATTAACCTTTCTTCTGTTGTTGGATTAGTTGGAAATGCAGGTCAAGTAAACTATGCAGCATCAAAAGCTGGAGTTATAGGAATGACTAAATCATTAGCTAAAGAGGTTGGAAGTCGTGGCATAACAGTAAATGCTGTTGCACCTGGATTTATAGATACTGATATGACAGATGTTTTAGGTGAAAAATTTAAAGAGGAAACTAAGAAAAATATACCACTTAAAAGATTAGGAAAACCTGAGGATGTTGCAAATGTTGTTGCTTTCTTAGCATCAGATGAAGCCTCATATGTAACTGGTCAAGTTATGAATGTTGATGGCGGAATGGTAATGTAAAGGAGAAATACTTATGGAAAGAAGAGTTGTAGTTACAGGAATGGGGGCAATCACTCCTATTGGAAATAATGTAAATGATTTTTGGAGCAATGCAAAAAGAGGTAAACTAGGAATAGATTTTGTAACTTTAGTAGATAAAGATGAAGTAAGTGTAAAAGTTGCAGGAGAAGTTAAAAATTTTAATGCAGAAGAATTAATTGGCAAAAAAGAAAGTAAGAGATTAGACAGATTTTCACAATTTGCATTAGTTGCTGCTGATGAAGCAATAAAATCTGCTGGATTAGCTTTAGATAACATGGATAGAAATAGAATAGGAGTAATTGTTGGTTCTGGTATTGGAGGATTCCAAACTATAGAAAGTGAAATAACTAAAATGGCAAGAGATTCAAAAAGAGTTTCACCATTTTTTATACCAATGGCAATTATAAATATGGCATCTGGAAATATATCTATAAAATATGGATTAAAGGGACCTTCAACATCAGTTGTAACAGCTTGTGCTACAGGAACAAATAGTATTGGAGAAGCTTTTAGACAAATAAAACATGGATATGCTGATTGTATGTTAGCAGGTGGAGTTGAAGCCCCTATAACTAAAATAGGAATAGAAGGATTTGCAAGTCTTAAAGCTCTTAATTCTTCAAATAATCCAAGTAAATCATCAATACCATTTGATAAAAATAGAAGTGGATTTGTAATGGGTGAAGGAGCTGGAATATTAGTTTTAGAAAGCTTAGAATCAGCTAAAAAAAGAGGAGCTAAAATATTAGCAGAAGTTGTAGGCTATGGTAGTACATGTGATGCTTATCATATAACATCACCAGATCCAGAGGGAGAAGGGGCTTCACGTGCAATGCTTCAAGCTATAAATGAAGCTAATATAGATCCAAGTGAAGTATCCTATATAAATGCTCATGGTACATCAACACCTTTTAATGATAAGTTTGAAACAATTGCAATAAAAAGAACATTTAAAGATAATGCATACAAAATTCCAGTATCATCAACTAAGTCAATGACAGGTCATCTTTTAGGTGCTGCTGGAGGTATTGAAGCTATAATTTGTATAGAAGCAATAATTGATAATTTTGTGCCACCAACAATAGGATATGAAAATAAAGATGAAGAATGTGATTTAGATTATGTTCCAAATGAAGGAAGAAGCCATGAAGTTAATTATGCCTTAACGAACTCATTAGGTTTTGGCGGTCATAATGCAACATTATTATTTAAGAAATGGCAAGAAAAATAGGAGGGTTTTTTATGAATATTAATGAGGTAAAGGAACTAATAGAACTTATAAATAATTCTGAGCTTTCTTATTTTGAATTTAAAACAGAAGATTATTTGTTAAAAATGGATAAATCCTTAACAAGAAACGTTGTAGAAGAAGTAAGAGAAGAAATAAAACATAATATAAAAGGTAAAGATTTAAATAAAGCTAACGAGATAAAAGATGATATAAAAACTGAAGAAAATAAAATAAAAAGCGAAGAAAAAATAGATATTATAGAAGATGTAGAAGGAATTATAGTAAAAGCCCCTATGGTTGGAACTTTTTATTCAGCTCCATCACCTGATAGCGATAATTTTATAAGCTTAGGGGATAAGGTAAATAAAGGTGATACTTTATGTATAATAGAAGCTATGAAGCTTATGAATGAAATAGAAAGTGATTTTAATGGTAAAGTAGTTGAAATTTTAGCTGAAGATGGAGATATGGTTGAATATGGCACACCTTTATTTAAAATAAAGGAGGAATTATAAAATGTTAGGAATAAAAGAGATAAAGGAAATATTACCTCACAGATATCCTTTTCTATTAGTAGATAGAATAACTGAATTAGAAGAAGGTTTAAGAGTAAGTGGTTATAAAAATGTAACAGCTAATGAGCAATTTTTTCAAGGACATTTTCCAGAAGAACCTGTAATGCCTGGGGTTTTAATACTTGAAGCTATAGCTCAAGTTGGAGCAGTTGCTATTTTAAAAAAGGAAGAATTTAAAGGAAAAATTCCACTATTTGCTGGTGCAGATAAAGTTAGGTTTAGACAAAAGGTAGTTCCTGGAGATAAGTTAGAATTAACTTGTGAAATAATAAAACTTAGAGGGTTAGTTGGAATTGGAAAAGGAATTGCTACTGTAAATGGAAAGAAAGTATGTGAAGCAGAAATAATGTTTGCTATAGGATAGGTGAAATTTATGTTTAAGAAAGTATTAATTGCAAATAGAGGCGAAATAGCAGTTAGAATAATAAGGGCTTGTAAAGAGCTTGGAATTTCAACTGTAGCTGTATATTCAGAAGTTGATAAAGAGGCACTTCACACACAACTTGCAGATGAAGCTATATGTATTGGACCATATGCTGCAAAAGACAGTTATTTAAATATAAAAAATATACTAAGTGCATGTGTGCTTACAGAAGCAGATGCTATTCATCCTGGATTTGGATTTCTTTCTGAAAACTCAAAGTTTGCAAAGATGTGCAAAGAATGTAATATAAAATTTATTGGACCAGATTATACATCTATTGAGCTTATGGGTAACAAAGCTAAAGCAAGAGAAATTATGAAGTCAGCTAATGTACCTGTAGTACCAGGTTTTGAAGGTATTATAAAAGATGAAAAACATGCATTAAATATTGCAAAAAATATAGGATATCCAGTTATGATAAAAGCAGCAGCTGGTGGTGGCGGAAAAGGTATAAGAATAGCCTTTAATGATGAAGAATTTAAAAAAGGATATAACACTGCAAAATCAGAAGCATTAGCCTGTTTTTGTGATGATACATTATACATTGAAAAATTTATTGAAAAGCCAAGGCATATAGAATTTCAAATATTAGCCGATGAATATGGAAATATAGTTCATTTAGGAGAGAGAGAATGTTCTCTACAAAGAAAAAATCAAAAAGTTTTAGAAGAGGCACCATCATCAGTTTTAACAGATAAACTTAGAAGTGAAATGGGTGAAGTTGCTAAAAGAGCAGCAAAGGCTTGTAATTATAAAAATGCTGGAACTATTGAATTTTTAGTTGATAAAAATAATAATTATTATTTTATGGAAATGAATACAAGAATACAAGTTGAACATCCAGTAACTGAAATGGTTACAGGAATAGATATTTTGAAAGAACAAATAAAAATAGCTAGTGGTGAAAAATTACAATTTAATCAAAATGATATAAAAATAAAAGGCCATGCTATTGAATGTAGAATAAATGCTGAGGATCCTGAAAATGATTTTAGACCTTGCCCAGGACTTATAGATGAACTTTATATACCTGGAGGCATAGGAATAAGACTTGATTCAGCAATATATTGTGGATACAAAATACCACACTGTTATGACTCAATGCTTGCAAAACTTATTGCTTATGGAAAAACAAGAGAAGAGGCAATAATTAGAATGAAAAGAGCTTTAAGTGAATTTGGAATTGGAGGAGTTAAAACTAATATTGAATTTCAATATTCGCTTTTAGAAATGGAAGAAGTAATAAAAGGTGAATATGATACTGGATTTTTAGGAAACAAGATGGTGAAGAAAGATGCTTAAGGATTTATTTAGCAAGAAAAAAAATTATGGAACTATAAAAAAATCAAATATTGAAGAAAGTTTAAAGCCTAATATTCCTTCAGGAATGTGGACTAAGTGTGAAGCTTGTCATTCAATAATATATTATGAAGACCTTGTAAGTAATAAACATATTTGTCCAAAGTGTAATTATCATTTTAGACTTAAAGCTAATGAAAGAATAAAAATGTTTTTTGATAAAAATTCTTTTAAAGAATTTGATAAAAATTTAAAAACAAAAAATCCTTTAGAATTTGAAGGATATTACAAAAAGTTAGCTAGTGCTAAAGTAAAAACAGATAGTACAGAAGCTGTAGTTACAGGTGTTGGACTTGTAAATGGAATAAAAATTTGTGCTGGTATTATGGATAGTTTCTTTATGATGGGTAGTATGGGAACTGTTGTTGGAGAAAAGTTAACAAGAATGATTGAATATGCAATAAATAATAGTTTGCCAGTTATAATTTTTACAGCATCAGGTGGGGCAAGAATGCAAGAAGGTATTTTTTCTCTTATGCAAATGGCTAAAGTAAGTGCAGCTTTAGCAAAATTAAATGATGCAGGACTTTTATATATAACAGTAATTACAGATCCAACAACAGGAGGCGTTACTGCAAGTTTTGCTATGGAAGGCGATATAATATTAAGTGAGCCTAATGCATTAATTGGCTTTGCAGGGAGAAGAGTTATAGAAAATACTATAAAAGAAACTTTGCCTGATAATTTTCAAAAATCAGAATTTTTATTAGAAAAAGGATTTATAGATAAAATAATAGATAGAACAGAGTTAAGAACATATGTATATAAAATATTAAAGTTACATGGGGTGGAAGGCTATGAATAGAAGAATGGCAAAAAATATGAAAGCATGGAGTAAAGTTTCTATTGCAAGACATAAAGATAGACCTACAGGTAAGTTTTATATAGATAACATATTTAATGATTTTATAGAGTTTCATGGAGATAGAAATTTTGGTGATGATAAAGCTATAATAGGAGGAATTGCAGAAATTGAAGGAATTCCAGTTACTGTTATATCTATAACTAAAGGTGAAAATACAAAAGAGAATATAGAAAGAAATTTTGGAATGCCAAAGCCTGAAGGTTATAGAAAAGCACTTAGACTTATGAAACAAGCGGAAAAATTTAATAGACCTATAATATGTTTTATTGATACCCCAGGAGCATTTTGTGGAGTTGATGCTGAGGAGAGAGGACAAGGTTCTGCTATTGCTATAAATCTTTTTGAAATGAGTAAGCTAAAAACTCCTATAATTTCTATAATTACAGGAGAAGGTGGAAGTGGAGGTGCTATAGCACTTGCAGTTTCAGATTCAGTTGGAATGCTTGAACATTCAATTTATTCTATTTTATCACCAGAAGGATTTGCATCAATATTATGGAAAGATTCAAATAGAGCAGAAGAAGCTGCAGAAGTTATGAAAATAACTGCTCAAGATTTAAAAGATTTTAAAATTATAGATTTTATAATAAAAGAACCAAATGGGGGAGCTCATAAAAACCCACAAAGAATTTTAAAAAGTTTTAAAAAAGCTATAATTTTAGAACTTGAAAAATTCAAAGATTTTGATAAGGAAGAACTTATAAAAAAAAGATATTCTAAATTTAGATCGTATGGTGCTAATTTATAAAAATAATAAAAAGAATTAGAATAAGCATTTTATTCTAATTCTTTTTAAATTTTAATCATATTATTGACATTGAGATTATATTAGAAATAATATATAATTATATAAATAATTTTATGAGGATGATGAAATGGACATTGAGCTGAAAGAGAAAGTAAGAATTTTTATTGACCTTACTAATGAATTAAAGAAAAATTTTAAGTGGGATAAGAAAGAAATAAATTTCTTAGGAGCTTTGATTGGAAATGAAGCAGGTTTTGAACTAAATGAACAAAATATTAGAAATATAAGAAAATATATCAGGAAAAATACTAAGTTTAATTCTAAATTCAGAGGTGAGTTTAAGAATGTTTTCTCTATTCTTATGAGCAATAGAAAAGACTATGACAAAGTTTTTAAAAATGTAAAATATATAAATGAGTTATTAGTAGATAGAGGATTTTTAGATAATAAAAATACTTTATATACATCTCTTTTATTAGCAAAGAAATTTGATGAAGAAGAACTTGAAGAAGTCTTAAATAAATTGCTTACAGTAAAAGAAAGATTAAGTGAGACAAATTATAAATTTTTTGAAAAAGATAATTATTTGTCCTATGCTTATTTAAGTATTGAATATGATAATTTTGATAAATTAATAAAAGGAATTCAATATATAGATTCAAAGCTAAAAAATATAACTTTAAAAGAAGTTAAAAGTTTAAATTTATTTTATTTAGCATTGCTTGCAACAAATACAGAACTTGAAAACAAAATAGAAAAAGCTTTGAAAATAAGATGTAATTTAATAGATAATTACAATTGTGTAGATGATAACATATATCCGTTTTTAGGGCTAGCATCAAGTTTTGTAAAAAATGATGATGTGTTTTCACAAGGTGTATGTGATATATATAATATGTTGCTTGAAGAAGAAAATTTTAAAAGTACTGGATTATCTGATAATACTATCTTAACAATTTCATTAAGCATTACACTTATGAGATACTTAGAATATATTAAAGGTGATATAATAGATGTAGATACTATGGAAGAAGATGATCTTATATATTTAATTGAAGAATATATAGTTTTTTCTATAATTTTATAGATTAATTCCTTTAGAGGACGGAGATGAGATGGTAATTATGAAAAATACTAGTACTGATGTTGCTAGAATTGCTACTAGAATGGCAATTTCAAGTAGAGAAGAAGAGGACGAATTAAAATTAAAATATCAAGATGATGGATTCTTGGTTACTGCTGTAAATGTTGGTGGAAATATAAATGATTCTATTCATAAAATATTAGAAAGGGCTCTTGTAGCATCTAAAAGAAATGGACTTATAAGAGATGAGCATCTTCATGAAGGTGCAATAATTGGAGCTGCTAGAGATGCTTTGATGCAAGTTCAAATGAGAGCAAGTGGTCAAAATGTTGGAGGTAAAATTGGTATAGCAAGAAAAGGAGAGCATATATCAATTTGTATATTTTTAAGCATTGGACTACTGCATTTAGATGAAGTTGTAATTGGTATTGGTCATAGAGCTATCTCAAAATAGTTTATATATAACTACAAGAAAAGAGGAAAATTTATGTATATTGTTTTTGGAACTAAAATATTAGACACTAAAGATATAGCTAAAAATATAGAAGATAATACGGAATTTAAAGTTCTTAAGGATATGAGCAAAGGAACAAAAAGAGAAGATGTTGCTGCTTATAATTTAAGTATCCCTGTAGAAGTATTAAATGAAGAAATAGAAAATGATTATAACATAGAAGAACTTGATGAAGATACTCTTTTTGAAGAGTATGTTGCAATAGCAGAAGAAATTGCTATGGAAGTTGAAGAATATCTTCCAGATGAAAGTCAAGTTAGATTTGTTACTTATAAATGGGATTTATCAGACAATGACATTAGAGGAATATTAGTTGTTGGAAATGATGAAATAAAAGAAAATAAATTATTTGATGTATTAAAAAGATTATTAACACAAGTAGAATAGTTTAATAAAAAATCGGGGTAAAAGCCTCGATTTTTTGTTTTTAATTATATTATTGTGAAGAAAGAGTATAGTATCTATCTATATCTTTTAATAATTTTTCAACACTAAAATATTTAGCTTCTCTTATATATTCTTTTCCATCTATATATAAAAGAACAGCTGGAAATGTAAAAATACTAAAGTTTGCTAATATTTCTTCTGTATTAAATGGTGGGATTTCATAAACTTTTAAATTAGGAAACTTTTTAAGGGCGATTTCTAATTTTGATTTTATTGCAGTACAAGCACTACAAGTATTTGATGAAAAATATAAAAGAGTCATACCCTTTTCTTTTAAAATACTTTCTATTTGTAATTTATTATTTAATATAACCATAAGACCATCTCCTTTAATTTAATTTTAGCATTATTGTCAAATATATTTCCTGGAAAATAATTGAATAAAATAGGTTGATTATATAAATATATTTCAATAAAAAGAATATAAATTAAAAGAGTAGTAATGTTTTGGATAAAATATATGATAATAAAAGCTATAACAGTACCAACACCTAGAAGAGTAAAAAATAAATTAAAAAGATATTGTACAAAAGAAAGGATAGCTATATATTCATTAATTAGTGGTGGAATAGTTATTGTTTCTCTTACTGACACAAATTTTAAATATATTCCAACAGCAGGACTTTTATACTGTGGATTTGTATATGAAATTATAGAAAGAACAGATAAAGAAATATTAAATCTTATATGCAAAAATGAAACATTTCTTAGAGATATACATTTTTAAATAATAAATTTATTTTAAAGTTCTAAATAAAAGACTTATTTAGGGCTTTATTTTTATATGATATAATCTATATATTAAAATATGAAAGAGTGGTGGAAGTATGAAACCATTAGCTGAGGTTATGAGACCAAGCACTTTAGAAGACTTTGTTGGGCAAAAGCAAATACTAGGAAAGGGAAAGCCTTTATATAATTTAATAAACAAAAAGGTTATTCCAAATTGCATATTGTATGGTCCACCAGGAACTGGGAAAACTACATTAGCTAACATAATGGCAAACTATGTAGATAAAAAGTTTTATAAATTAAATGCTACAACAGCATCAGTTAAAGATATACAAGAAATAACTTCTAATTTAGATAATCTTCTTAATTATAATGGAATTGTTCTTTATATAGATGAGCTTCAACATTTTAGTAAGAAGCAACAACAAGCATTACTTGAATTTATTGAAAATGGAAAGGTAACATTAATAGCTAGCACTACTGAAAATCCGTATTTTGCAATACATAAGGCTATTATAAGTAGATGTAACATATTTAAATTTGAACCTTTAAATTCTGAAGATATAGTTATAGGACTTGAAAAGGCTTTAAATAAATTAGTAAAAGAAGGAGTAGAAATAGAATATTCAGTAGATGCATTAAATTATATATCAGAAATTTCTCAAGGTGATTATAGAAAGGCATATAATATATTAGAACTTGCTATTAATTCTCAACTAAAAATAAAAAAAGATATTTCAATAGAATATATAGAAAATTTAGGTCAATCACATATGAGAGCTGACTCAAGTGGAGATGAATTTTATAATCTTTTAAGTGCTTTACAAAAGAGCATAAGAGGAAGTGATGCAGATGCAGCTGTTCATTATTTAGCTAGACTTATAGAAAGTGGTAATATTATAGCTATAACTAGAAGAATTTCTGTAATAGTAGCAGAAGATATAGGCCTTGCACACCCAAATGCTCTTACTGTAGTTAATTCAGGTCTTGAATTAGCACTTAAAGTAGGTTTTCCTGAAGCAAGAATAATTTTATCAGAGCTTGTAATATATTTAGCTACTCTTCCAAAATCTAATAGCGCATATTTAGCTATAAATAAAGCTATGGAAGATTTAAAGAAAAATAATATTGGGGATATACCAAACCATTTAAAAGATTCTCATTATAGTGGTTCTTGTAAATTAGGGGTTAATGGATATAAATATCCTCATGATTATGATAATAATTATGTTAATCAAGAATATTTACCTAGTGAATTAAAAGATAGGGAGTATTATTTGCCACAAAAAAATAAGTATGAGGAAAATATAAAAAAATATTGGAGTTTAATAAAAAAGAAATAACAAAGAGTTAGTATTTAATACTAGCTCATTTTTTTATAATTAGTTTTTAGTTAAAATTAATTTGTATATAAAGGTATAAGTATTTATGTAACTAGTTTAAATAAAATAAATTTAAATATTAAAATATAAACATAGAATTTACATTTAATGAAGCTAAAATTTAATATTAAATTTTATTATTTTTAAAATAAGCATTTTTCTTCATAATTAATTTACATAAGATTATTGACAATAGCCGAGTGATTTGGTATGATATATTCATAAATCGTAGTAAGTTACTCTACTTTAAGGGGGGAGAAAATGAAACTTTCAACAAAAGGAAGATATGGTGTTAAAGCTATGGTTGATTTAGCTGTCAATTATGGAGGTTCACCTGTTTCTATTAAAACAATATCAAAGAGACAAAATATATCAGAATATTACTTAGAGCAATTATTTAGTCCCCTTAGAAAGGCAAAGCTTATTAAAAGTATAAGAGGAGCCCAAGGTGGATACATACTTAATAAAGAACCTAAAGATATTAAAGTTTCAGATATTATGTATGTATTAGAAGGACCTATAGAGATAGCTGATTGTATAGAAGGCGCTGTATGTAACAATATAGATTGCTGTGCAACTAGAATTCTTTGGAAAAAAATAAAAGATAGTATAGATAGTGTTATGGAATCTATAACACTTCAAGATATAGTTAATGATTATGAAGAAATAAAACAAAACAACGAAAAGTTAAATCTTTTAGATAGAGGTGAATAGAAATGAAACCAGTATATATGGATTATGCTGCAACAACATATGTTAAACCAGAAGTATTAGAAGAAATGCTTCCTTACTTTACTAATAAATTCGGAAACCCATCATCATTTTATGCAATATCAAGAGAAACTAAAATGGCTGTAGATAAAGCAAGAGGTCAAGTGGCTAATGCTTTAAATGCAGATCTTAATGAGATATATTTTACAGGTGGTGGATCAGAAGCTGATAACTGGGCAATTAAAGGTATTGCATCAGCTTACAAGAATAAAGGAAATCATATAATTACAACAAAAATAGAACACCATGCGGTATTACATACATGCGAATATTTAGAAAAACAAGGATTTGAAGTTACTTATCTAGATGTTGATGAAGAAGGATTCATTGATTTAGAAGAACTTAAAAATGCAATTACTGATAAAACTATATTAGTTTCAATAATGTTCGCAAATAATGAAATTGGAACAATAGAACCAATAAAAGAAATAGGTAAAATATGTAGAGAAAGAAAAGTTTTATTCCATACAGATGCTGTTCAAGCTATTGGTAATGTTGCAATTGACGTAAAAGATATGAATATTGATTTATTATCTATTGCTGGACATAAAATTTATGGACCAAAAGGAATTGGAGTTCTTTATATAAGAAAAGGTGTTAGAATACACAACCTAATTCATGGCGGTGGTCAAGAAAGAAATAGAAGAGCAGGAACAGAAAATATTGCTGCAATAGTTGGGCTTGGAAAAGCAATTGAAATGGCTACTCAAAATTTAGAAGAACATTCTAAAAATTTAACTGTATTAAGAGATAAATTAATAGATGGATTATTAAAAATTCCTTATACTAGATTAAATGGACCAAGAGGAGATAAGAGATTACCAGGAAATGTTAATGTATCATTTGAATTTATAGAAGGAGAATCAATACTTCTTTCATTAGATTTTGAAGGAGTATGTGCATCAAGTGGTAGTGCTTGTACATCAGGATCATTAGATCCATCACATGTTTTACTTGCAATTGGTTTACCACATGAAAAAGCACATGGATCATTAAGATTAACTTTAGGTGATGGTTCAACAGAAGAAGATGTTAATTATGTTTTAGAAGTTGTACCACCAATAATTGAAAGATTAAGAAAAATGTCACCATTATGGACTGACTTTATTAAGAGAGGGGAAAGATAGTTATGATATATAGTGAAAAAGTTATGGATCATTTTAGAAATCCAAGAAATGTAGGAGTTATAGAAGATGCAAATGGTATAGGAGAAGTTGGAAACGCTAAATGCGGAGACATCATGAGAGTATACCTAAAAATAGAAGACAATATAATAAAAGATGCTAAATTTGAAACATTCGGATGTGGATCAGCAATAGCATCATCATCAATGGCAACAGACCTAATAAAAGGAAAAACTGTTGAAGAAGCTTGGGAACTTACAAATAAAGCTGTTGCAGAAGCTTTAGATGGACTTCCACCAGTTAAAATGCATTGCTCAGTATTAGCAGAAGAAGCAATCCACAAAGCTATAAATGATTATAGAAAAAAAGAAGGTTTAGAAGCTTGGGATTTTGAAGAGCATGGAGATGACTTACACGACCACGTTCACGGAGATGAATAGTAATATGGAAAAGAAAAAGGTTGTAGTAGGTATGAGCGGCGGAGTTGATAGCTCCGTCGCTGCTTACCTTTTAAAGAAACAAGGATATGATGTTATAGGTATAACTATGCAAATTTGGCAAGAAGATAAAGAATATGAAGAAAAAGAAGGTGGATGTTGTTCTTTATCAGCTGTTGATGATGCAAGAAGAGTTTGTGAAAAATTAGATATACCTTTTTATGTTTTAAACTTTAGAGATTCTTTCAAAGAAAAAGTAATCAAATATTTTGTTCAAGAATATATAGATGGCAAAACTCCAAATCCATGTATAGCTTGTAATAAACATTTAAAGTTTGATGAACTTTTAAGAAAAGCTAGAGGAATAGGTGCTGATTATGTAGCTACTGGACATTATGCAAAAATAGAAGAAAGAGATGGAAGATATCTTTTAATAAGATCAGATGATGATAGAAAAGATCAAACATATGCTCTTTATAATTTTACACAAGATCAATTAGCTCATACATTAATGCCATGTGGAGAATATACTAAAGATAAAATAAGAGAAATAGCAAAGGAAATAGGTCTTGCTGTTCATAATAAAAAAGATAGTGAAGAAATATGTTTTATACCAGATGATGATCATGGTAGATTTATAAAAGAAGCTCGTCCAGGTGAAGTTAAACCGGGTAATTTTGTAGATGTTAAGGGTAATATACTAGGAAGACATAAAGGTATAGTATACTATACTATAGGTCAAAGAAAAGGGCTTGGACTTGCACTTGGAAAACCTGTTTTTGTAATTGATATAAAGCCAGAAACAAATGAAATTGTTGTAGGTTCAGAAGAAAATATATTTAAAACTGACTTAATTGCAAAAGATGTTAATTTTATTCCTTTTGATGAATTAAAGGGTGAAATGAAAGTTGAAGCAAAAGTTAGATATGCTGCAAAACCAGCAGAAGCAATAATATCACCTTTATCTGATGGAAGAGTTAAAGTTTCATTTGCTGAAAAGCAAAGAGCAATAACTAAAGGTCAATCAGTTGTGTTTTATGATGGAGAAATCGTTGTTGGTGGCGGTATAATTGAAGGATTAGTATAAGATTAAAGGCTACGGCATTAAATTTGTCGTAGTCTTTTTGAATTAATAAAATATTATTTGAGAGGAGACTATATATGTCAATAATTTCAACTGTATATGTACCAGAGGGTATAGCTATGGCTGCAGATAGTAGAATGAGTGGAACTACTACATTAAATGATGGAACAAAATATAAACATACTTTAAGTGATAATTCTCAGAAATTATTTTTGATTAAAAATAATACTATAGGAATAGCTTGTTGTGGTGATGCAATAATTGGTGGAAAGTTTGTTGGGGACTTTATTAGAGAATTTGAAATAAAAGAAATAAAAGAAGATAATACTGTAGAGGATATAGCTTATGAATTAAATGAATACACTAAAAAGCTTCATGGTAACGGGGTAATATATCATGTATCTGGATATATTGATGATGTTCCTTATGTATATAAAATAGTAAATGGAGAAGTTATTAGAAATAACATTGATGCTAATGGAAATGTAAGGAATGGATTTACGTGGAATGGTGATCCAGAAGCTCTACGAAAACTTGTTTTAGGAGATCCACCAATGCAATTTAATTTTAATTTTATGCAATTAAAAGATGGAATAGATTTAGCAGAATTTTTAATAGATTTAACTATAAAATATCAAAGATTTGATATGAGACTTGCAACATGTGGTGGACCTATTGATATACTTGTAATAACAAAAGATTATGCTAAATTTATAAAACATAAAATATTAAATCCTTAAAGCCTTATTAAAAGGCTTTTTTTATCCTATTATTTATCCTTATATTAGTTTAAAAAGCAATTTTTTGGGGAAAGCTATTTTATAAGTGAGTATATAGGAGGTGCAGCATGATTAGAAGCAAGGAGTTTTTACTTAAAAATGTTTATGATATTAGAGGGAAAAAATTAGGAGTAGTAGAGGATTTATATATAGATTTTTTTAAAGGCATTATAATAGGGCTTAAAATATCAACTCATGCTTTTTTTTCTAAGAAAAATTGCGTGTTTATTGATGATATAATATCAATTGATAAAGAGATATTAGTTAAAGAATTAAAAGAAGGAACTGGCCTTAGATTACAAGAAGTTAAGGGAATGGATATAATAGATTTAAATGGTAACCTTAAAGGTGTAGTAGAAGACTGTATAATAGATGAAGTAGGTTTAACTATAAAGGGATTAGTTGTTAGTACAGGGCTTATAGAAAGATTGTTAAAAGGTAAAGAAGTTATATTAATAAACGAATGTATCCTTGGTGAAGATTATGTTTTGTATGTTGGTAATAAAAATGTTACTTTAAAATCAATGCCAAGAAAAGAAGAGAAAAATGAAGTTTCAAATTAAAAATAGATTACTTTTAATAAAGATATTAATATCTATAATTGTAGTTGCATTTATAATATTATATTTTAAGTGGAGAATTTTTATGGAAGTTATAAATATTATAATTATAGCTTCTATATTAGCATATGTACTAAGGCCTTTACGAAATTTACTTATGAGTAAATGGATGCTTTCAAAAAATAAATCAACATTAATAGTAATGCTTGGTATAATACTTTTAATTTCTTTATTGATGGCTATATTACTTCCAAATATAATAAATGAATTTTCTAATTCTTCTTACATGATAGATGAATTTTCTAGATATATAAAAAATTTTGGAGATAAAATGAAAATAGGAAATTCTTCTTTGTCTGGAGTTATATACAGTGAATTAGAAACTAAAGTCTGGGGATATATTATGGAACTATCTCGTTCTATAATAAATTGGATTATTGAATTTACTAGCGATATATTTTCTATTGCTCTTATACCTATAGTTTCATATTATTTTTTAGCAGATGGAGAAAGTATAGCTAATAAATGTTATTTATTAGTACCATTAGAAAAAAGACGTATTACTAAAAATATTATAAATGATGTAAATATGTTATTGGAAAGATACATAATAAGTCAAGTTATTTTATCATTAGGAATTGGATTAATGTGTTTAATATTATTTATATTAGTAGATATAAAGTTTGCATTTTTATTAGCTATAATAAATGCAGTTTTTAATATAGTTCCTTATTTTGGGGCAGTTTTTGGTGGAATACCAGCTGTGATTGTAGCTTTAATAGATTCACCAGCAAAAGGTCTCTGGATTGGTTTAGGTATACTTTTAATACAACAAATAGAAGGTAATATATTAGCACCAAAAATTACTGCTGATAGTACAAACATACATCCAATTGTAATAATAATAATACTTCTAATAGGAGAAAAAATTGGCGGAGTTTGTGGAATGATACTTGCAGTTCCTATAGGAGTTATATTAAAGGTTATATATGATGACTTAAATTATTATTTATTTTAGTACAAATTGAATAATAGTTTTTATAAGAATATAAAAATGTTATAAAGTTTAATAAATAATCTAAAAATATTGACATATTTAAGCATATAAAATATAATTTCATTAGTTATAATTTAATATTTAGCATTGATTAGGATGAGTAAATTTGAATTTTATTTTTCAGAGAGGAAGTGGTTGGTGTAAACTTCTAAATAAATCATTTTGAAGCTACCTATGAGCTATAGCCATTAAAAGAGATGTAAATTTATTTTACATAATTAGGGTGGTACCGCGGAAGAATTTGTAGCTTTCGTCCCTTACTATTTATAGGGATGAGAGCTTTTTTATATTGAATTGGAGGGAATAATATATGAAGTATATGGGAACTAATGACTTAAGAGAAGCTTATTTAAAATTTTTCGAAAGCAAAGATCATTTAAGATTAAAAAGTTTTTCTTTAGTTCCAAAAAATGATAAAAGTTTATTATTAATTAATGCTGGAATGGCTCCACTTAAGCCTTATTTTACAGGAATGCAAGAGCCACCAAGAAAAAGAATAACAACATGTCAAAAGTGTATAAGAACAGGTGACATAGAAAATGTTGGTAAAACATCAAGACATGGTACTTTCTTTGAAATGCTTGGAAACTTTTCATTTGGAGATTATTTTAAAGAAGAAGTAATTCCATGGGCTTGGGAGTTTATAACAGAAGTTTTAAAAATGCCAAAGGACAAATTATATGTAACTATATATTTAGACGATGATGAAGCGTTTAATATTTGGACTACAAAAACAGATATAGACCCTAATAGAATATTCAGACTTGGAAAAGAAGATAACTTCTGGGAACATGGAGCAGGTCCATGTGGTCCATGTACAGAAATTCATTTTGATAGAGCAGAAGAAGGGGTAGAACCTGTAAAAACTGCAGAAGAATTTGTAAAAGCTAGTGATGAAGATAGAGTAATAGAGTTTTGGAACTTAGTATTTACTCAATTTGATGGAGATGGAAAAGGAAATTATGAAAGACTTCAAAATCCTAACATAGATACAGGTATGGGACTTGAAAGACTTGCAACTTTAATGCAAGGTGTAGATAATATATTTGAAATTGATACAGTTAAAAATATATTAGGTAAAGTTTCAGAGCTTTCAGGAGTAAGATATGGTGAAGATAAGGTTAAAGATGTTTCACTTAGAATAATTACAGATCATATTAAATCAGTTACTATGATGATTTCAGATGGAGTTCAACCAAGTAACGAAGGAAGAGGATATGTTTTAAGAAGACTTTTAAGAAGAGCTGCAAGACATGGTAGAGTTTTAGGTATTAAAGGATTATTCTTAAAAGATGTTGTAGAATCAGTAGTTGAAAATTATGCTTCAGAATATGATGAACTTTTAACTAAAAAAGACTATATTGAAAAAATTGTTACATTAGAAGAAGAAAGATTTAATGAAACAATAGATTCAGGAATGGGAATACTTTTAGGATATATTGAAGAATTAGAAAATAAAAATGAAACTGTATTAAGTGGAGAAAAGGCATTTAAGCTTTATGACACTTATGGATTCCCATATGAGTTAACAGAAGAAATATTAGAAGAAAAAAATATGACAATAGATAGAGAAGCATTTGATAAAGAAATGCAAGATCAAAGACAAAGAGCAAGAAGTGCAAGAGGGGAATTCACTTATATGGGTAGTGAAGAATCACCAATTAATTCAATTGATAACAATATAGAATGTGAATTTGTTGGATATGATAATGATGAAGCTATTGGTAAGATTCTTTTCTTAGCAAATGATGAAGAAGTTTTAGAAGAGTTAAAAGAGGGTCAAAAAGGATATATTGTAACTGATAAAACTCCATTCTATTCAGAAATGGGAGGTCAAGTTGGTGACAAAGGTATAATAAAAGGACATAGCTTTGAAGCTTATGTTTATGATACAAAAAATAATGTTGCTGGAAAAACTATTCATTATGTAAAAGTTAATACTGGTATAGTAAAATTAAATGATGAAGTTGAATTAAAAATAGATGTTAATAGAAGAAATAATATACGTAAAAATCATACAGCAACTCATATGCTACATTCAGCTTTAAAAATAGTTGTTGGAGAACATGTAAATCAAGCAGGCTCTTATGTTGATGATGAAAGATTAAGATTTGACTTTACTCATTTCCAAGGATTAACTTCAGAAGAACTTCAAAAGGTTGAAGATTTAGTAAATGCTAAAATAATGGATGTATTTACTGTAGAAACTAATCTTATGTCATTAGATCAAGCAAAAGAAAGAGGAGTTACAGCTTTATTTGATGATAAATATGGTTCAGAAGTTAGAGTTGTAGAAGTATCAGATTATTCAAAAGAATTATGCGGTGGAACACATGTTAAAAATTCAGGACAAATTGGTTTATTTAAAATAGTTAATGAATCAGGAGTAGCAGCTGGAATAAGAAGAATAGAAGCAGTAACTGGATTTAGTGCTATTAAATACATGGAAGAAAAGCAAAGTGTACTTAAAGATGCTTGTGCAGCATTAAAGTGTAATGAAAAAGATATAATAAATAAAATATCAGCACAAGCTTTAGATATTAAAGAAAAAGAAAAAGAAATATTAGAACTAAAATCAAAACTTACAAGTGGAGCAGAAGATGATATATTAAAAGCAGCTAAAGACATAAAAGGTATTACTGTTATATCATATGCATTAGAAGATGTAGATGGAAATGCTTTAAGAGACTTAGGTGATAAGATAAGAAATAAAGCAAAAAAATCAGTAGTAGTTTTAGTTAGCAATGTAAATGGAAAAGTAAATTTAGTAGCTATGGCAACTAAAGATGCTGTATCAGAAGGAATACATTGTGGAAAAATAATAAAAGAAGTAGCTTCAGTAGTTGGAGGCGGCGGTGGTGGAAGACCGGACATGGCTCAAGCTGGAGGAAAAAGCCCTGAAAAGATAAATGAGGCTGTACAAAAAACATATTCTGTAGTGGAAAGTTTATTAAAATAGTGTACTTTTAAATTTAGATAGGTTATAATTAACTTATAGAAGTTGAATATAAAATTAAATGCATGGATAATACTATTGAATATATAGATTTCCTTTAACAATTAGGTAAGGGGGTGAGCTGCTAAAAGCAGCGAGGAGTATGAGCAATAATTTAGAACATACAATGCAATTTGATGTATCAAAGAATAAAGAAGTGCTAACAAAGGCCATTTTAACAGAGGTTTATAATTCACTTCAAGAAAAAGGGTATAATCCAATTAATCAACTTGTGGGTTATTTAATATCAGGAGACCCTACTTACATTACAAATTACAACGGAGCAAGAGCTTTAGTAAGAAAACTTGAAAGAGATGAAATTCTTGAAGAAGTTATAAAATCTTATTTAGAGATAAAATAAACAAGGTGCCCTGTTGAAGGGCATCTTTTGTTTTAGAGGAGATAATATGAGAATATTAGGATTAGATGTTGGACAGAAAACTATAGGAGTTGCAATTTCAGATCCACTTGGTTTTACAGCCCAAGGTATAACAACTATAAGAAGAACAAAAAAAACTGATGATGTAAAAGAAGTTGTGAGAATATGTAATGAGTATTCTGTAGAAACTATAGTTGTAGGACTTCCAAAAAATATGGATGGGTCCATTGGCTTTGCAGGAGAAAAAATACAAGAGTTTAGCAATTTACTTAAAGAAGCAATTGATTTAGAAATAGTATTTTGGGATGAAAGACTTACAACAGTAGCTGCTCATAGAGCTATGCTTGAGGCAGATTTATCAAGAGGAAAAAGAAAGAAAATAGTTGATAAAGTTGCTGCAACGTATATATTACAAGGATATTTAGATAGAATATCAAGAAAATAAATGATTATTAAATGAAAATAATTATTGACAAAATAAAACAAATATAATTAAAATATAAAAAAAGGAGATGCGGAAAATGGAAAAAGATATAGAATACATTGATTTATTAGATGAAGAAGGAAATGAATTAAAATTTAAAGTAGTTAGCTTTTTTAAGATAGATGATTTAAATAGCGAATACGTTGTTTTAACTCCAGCTGATGAAGAGGGAGAAGAAGCAGTAGTACTTAAAGTTGTTTCTGACGAAGAAGGAGAAGATACTCTTATAAATATAGAGGATGAAGCAGAATTTGCAATGGTGGAAGAAGCTTATAACTTATTAATGCAAGAAGAATAATAGACATGAAAAGAGGTGTTGTAAATGGGAAGCACAGTTTCCGTGGATATGCAAGAACTTAAGGAAAACTTAAAAGAAAAAGGATATAAATTAACTCCTCAAAGAAGAGCAATAGTAGATACTATTATAAAAAACGAAGGAAGACATCTTACTGCTGAAGAAATATATGATGAAGTAAAAAAAGATTGTCCGGAAATAGGTTTAGCAACTGTATATAGAACTGTTGCGTTACTTGAGGAAGTTAAATTGTTATCAAGGTTAGATTTAAGCGACGGATGTAGTAGATATGAAATTATTCACCAAGATGAAGAACATAGACATCACCATTTAATTTGCAACCAATGTAACAAGGTTTTTGAAGTTGAAGAAGATTTATTAGAAGAATTAGAACATAGAATAGAAACAAAATATAAATTTAAAATACAAGATCACAGCGTAAAATTTTATGGTATATGTGATGAGTGTAATAAGGGAGAGAAAAATTAAAGGATGTCTCTTTAAATATTAAGAGAAGAGTTCTTTTGTTTATATATATATTCTTAAATAAGGAGGGGAAATATGAAGAATGAAAAAGCTAAGGTTAAAATAATTCCTCTTGGCGGAATAGATGAAATTGGAAAAAATCTTACAGTCATTGAATACAAAGATGATATAGTAGTAATAGATTGTGGATTAAAATTTCCAGAAGCTGATATGTACGGAATAGATATCGTAATACCAGATATATCTTATTTATTAAAAAATAAGGAAAAAGTTAGAGGAATATTTTTAACTCACGGACATGAAGACCATATAGGTGCACTGCCATATGTATTAAAGCAATTAGATGTACCTGTATATGGAACCAAGCTTACTTTAGGTATTGTAGAAACTAAATTAAGAGAACACGGAATTTTAGATACTACACAACTTGTTAGAGTAAAGCCAAAAGATAAAATAAAGTTACAAAATGTAACTGTTGAATTCATCAAAACAAACCACTCAATAGCAGATTCAGTAGCTATTGCTATTCACACGCCACTTGGTGTTGTTTTACACACAGGAGATTTTAAAATAGATCATACTCCTATAGATGGTGGAAGAACAGATTTTGCAAGACTTGCTGAATTAGGAAGAAAAGGAGTACTTGTAATGATGGCTGATTCTACAAATGTAGAACGTCCAGGATATACTAAGTCTGAAAGTGTTGTTGGTGAAAATTTAAAAAGGTTATTTGGAAAAGCAAAAGGTAGAATTATAGTTGCTACATTTGCTTCAAATGTTCATAGAATTCAACAAATAATAACTGCTGCGGAAATGTATGGAAAGAAAGTTGCTGTATCAGGAAGAAGTATGGAAAATATAGTACAAGTGGCAATTGAACTTGGATACTTAAAAATACAAAAAGATACTTTAGTAACTATTGATGGTAGTGCAAAATACAAAAACGAAGAAATGGTTATTATAACAACAGGAAGTCAAGGAGAACCAATGTCAGCTCTTGCTAGAATGGCTGCTGCTGAACATAGAAAGATAACTATAGTTGAAGGGGATACTGTAATAATATCAGCAACTCCTATTCCAGGTAATGAAAAGTTAGTATCAAAGGTAATAAATAGATTATTCAAAAAAGGTGCAGAAGTTATATATGGTTCAGATGAGAATGTCCATGTTTCAGGTCATGCTTGTCAAGAAGAATTAAAACTTATGCAAACTATAGTAAGACCGAGATTTTTTGTTCCAGTTCATGGAGAATTTAGACACTTAAAACAACATGCTGAACTTGCTGTAAGTGTAGGATTAAATCATAGAAATTATGTTTTACCTGAAACAGGAGATTTAATTGAAATCACTCGTAATTCAATTAAGAAAAATGGTACTGTATCATCAGGGCAAATACTTGTAGATGGATTAGGTGTTGGTGATGTAGGTCACATAGTTTTAAGGGATAGAAAGCATTTATCACAAGATGGTATATTAACTGTTGTTGTTACTTTAGATAGGGAGAGTGCATCAGTTATTGCAGGACCAGACATAATTTCTAGAGGATTCGTATATGTTAGAGAATCTGAAGGCCTTATGGATGATGCTAGAGAAATTGTAAAAGAAGTATTAAATGAATGTGAAAAATCAAAAATTACTGATTGGGCTACTATAAAGAGCAGAATCAGAGATGAGCTTAGAAATTTCTTATACGAAAAAACTAAGAGAAAGCCTATGATACTTCCAATAATAATGGAAATATAGAAAGCTAATACCTTAATTAACAATCATTTATGTTGACTTTTTAAAAAGTAAATATTAGAATATAAAATAGTGCGAGAATTGGGTACACGAGTATCCAATTTTCTTTTTGAAAAAAAATATTATAGGTTTACATAGAAAAAATATATAAGTAAAGCTAATTTTGGAGGAAGAGAATGGAATTAATTAAAAGAGAAGATATTAGAAATATTGCTATTATAGCTCACGTTGACCATGGTAAGACTACATTAGTTGACGCATTATTAAAAGATAGCCATACTTTTAGAGAAAATGAAAAAGTAGAAGAAAGAGCTATGGATTCAAATGATTTAGAAAAGGAAAGAGGAATTACAATTCTTTCAAAAAATACAGCTGTAAGATACAATGGTGTAAAAATAAACATAGTTGATACTCCAGGACACGCAGATTTTGGTGGAGAAGTTGAACGTGTACTTAAAATGGTTGATTCAGTTTTATTAGTTGTTGATTCATATGAAGGTCCAATGCCACAAACTAAGTTCGTTCTTAAAAAAGCATTAGAGTTAGGATTAAAACCAGCAGTAGTTATAAATAAGATTGATAAACCAGATGCTAGACCAGAAGAAGTTATTGATGAAGTTTTCGAATTATTCTTAGAGCTAGGAGCAGATGATGAGCAATTAGATTTCCCAATAGTGTATGCTTCAGCAAGAAACGGTTTTGCAAGATATAATGTTGAAGATACAAATGAAAACATGACTCCTTTATTTGAAACAATATTAAAGCATGTTCCATGTCCAGAAGGATATGTAGATGGACCATTACAAATGCTTGTTACTACATTAGATTCAAATGCATTTGTTGGAAGAATTGCAATCGGTAAAATACATAGAGGAACTGTTAAGAAAAATCAACAAGTTGCATTAGTTAGAAAAGATGGAAGTACTTCAAATTATAAAGTTACTTCATTATTTGGATATAATGGATTAAAGAGAGAAGAAGTTAACGAAGCTTCAATGGGAGATATTATAGCTTTAAGTGGTGTTTCAGATGCAAATATAGGTGAAACAATAGCTGATGCTCAAAACCCAGAAGCATTACCATTTGTTGAAATTGATGAACCAACACTTAGCATGAACTTTATGGTAAATGATTCACCATTTGCAGGTCAAGAAGGAGATTTTATAACTTCAAGACATTTAAGAGATAGATTAATGAAAGAACTTGAAACAAATGTAAGTTTAAGAGTTAGAGAAATAACTCCAGATTGTTACGAAGTATCAGGAAGAGGGGAACTTCATTTATCAGTTCTTATAGAAACTATGAGAAGAGAAGGATACGAATTACAAGTATCAAAAGCAAATGTTATATTCAAAGAAGAAGACGGCAAAAAATTAGAGCCAATGGAATATTTAACTATAGATGTACCTGAAGAATTCATGGGACCTGTAATGGAAAAACTTGGACCAAGAAAAGGCGAAATGGTTAATATGACTTCTGCTGTAAATGGATATACAAGATTAGAATTTGTAATTCCAGCAAGAGGACTTATTGGATTTAGAAATGAATTCATGACTGATACAAAAGGTAACGGTATAATGAACCATGTATTCCATGGATATGAGCCATATAAAGGAGAAATTCCAGGAAGAAGCAGAGGATCAATTGTATCATTCGAACAAGGAGATGCTATTGCATATGGATTATTCAATGCTCAAGAAAGAGGATCATTATTTATAGAACCAGGAACACCAGTATATCAAGGTATGATAGTTGGAGTTTGTGGTAGAGCAGATGATATTGATATAAATGTATGTAAGGGTAAAAAACTTACAAATACAAGATCATCAGGAGCTGACGAAGCAATTAAATTAGTTCCACCAATTCAAATGAGTTTAGAAAAAGCTTTAGAATTCATAAATAGTGATGAATTAGTAGAAGTAACTCCAGAAAACGTAAGAATGAGAAAAACTGTTTTAGATAGTGCTGAAAGAAGAAGAAGATTATCAAGAAGCAAAAAGTAATAGTCTAAAATTGTATCTTTATAAAATGAAAAAAAAGTATTATAATAAAGTGAATAGCCGAAATACTGGCTATTTACTTTTATATATAGGGGGATTTTATGAAGAAATCTAAGGGTAAATTAATAATTATTTGCGTGTTAATTGCAATAATTTTAGGTTCTATAGTTTTTATGTACGCTAATACTGTAAACAATCCCTTAAAATCTAGCAATGATAAAATAGTTATTAAAATAGATAAAGGGGAAGGATTTTATACTTTATTAAATGATTTAAAAGAAAAAGGATTAATAAAAAATGAGGCTTTTATTAAACTTTACTTAAAAATTAATAAGGTTAATCCTAAGTTAGTTGAAGGCACATATACAATAAATAGTGATATATCTTTAAAAGACTTTATAAAAGAACTAGAAACTGAAAAAGTTGTAAATGTTGTTATACCAGAAGGTTATACAATTGACCAAATGGGAGATCTATTTGAGGAAAAAGGATTATTTACTAAAAAAGCATTTTTAGAAGCTGTTAAGAATTATAAACTTCCAAGTTACATAAAAAATAATAAGGATGTTAGATATCCATTAGAAGGTTTTTTATATCCAGATACATATTCGTTTAAAATAGGAGTTACTCCAAATGAAGTTATAAAAACTATGAATGATGAATTTTTAAAGGTTTTTAAGGAAGTTGAAAAAGAAACAGGAGTAACTGTACCAGATGATAAGATATATTCAATTGTTACAAAGGCATCTTTAATTGAGAAAGAAGCTAGAACAGAAAAGGATAGACCTTTAATTTCATCAGTAATTGATAATAGATTACAAAAAGGTATGCCATTACAAATAGATGCAACAGTTATATATGCTTTAGGTAAGCATGTTGATAAAGTTCTTTATAAACATTTAGAGATAAATTCACCATACAATACTTATAAGGTTAAAAGCTTGCCAGTTGGACCAATTGCAAGTCCAGGAAAAGCATCTTTAATTGCGGCTCTAAAACCAGCTAAAACTGAGTATTTATATTATTTGTTGGATCCTAAAAAAGGAGAACATTATTTTACAAATAGCTATTTAGATTTTGAAAAAAAGAAATCTGAATTTGGATATTAATTTTATTGGAGGCAATTATGAGCGGAATTACTTATGATTATATGGAGGATTATTTAAGGGGATTAATTGGTGAAAGCACTGGTAAATTTAAAGAACTTGAACAATTCGCAAAAGAAAATGGAGTTCCTATAGTACAAAAAGAAGCAGGTAAATTTTTAGAGTTTATGGTTAGTATGAAAAAACCTCTAAAAATACTAGAGCTTGGAACAGCCATAGGGTATTCAGCTATACTTATGTATGAAGCTGCAAAAACAAATCCTGATATTATTACTATAGAGAGAAGTAAAGAAATGATTGATCTTGCAAAGCAAAATATAAAAAAATATAATTTGGAAGATAAAATCACTATAAAAGAAGGGGATTGTCTTCAAATATTAGAAGAATTAGATGAAGAATTTGATTTAATATTTATGGATGCAGGAAAAGGCCATTACAATCATTTCTTACCTCATTGCTTAAGACTTTTAAAAAAAGATGGTATAATTATAGCCGATAATGTTTTATTTAGAGGAATGGTTGCATCTCAAGATTTAGTTAAAAGAAGAAAAATAACTATAGTTAAAAGAATGAGAACATATTTAGAGATGGTTTCTGAAGATGAAAATTTAATTACATCTGTAATTCCAATGAGCGATGGAATTGCTATAACAAAGAGGAGGTAATTTTTAAATGAGAAAGCCAGAAATTTTAGCACCAGCTGGAAATCTTGAAAAATTAAAAATCGCAGTAGATTTTGGAGCTGATGCTGTTTATATAGGTGGAAATAGATTGAATTTAAGAGCTTTTGCAGGTAACTTCACAAACGAAGAAATTGCAGAAGGTGTTAAATACTGTCATGATAGAGGAAGAAAACTTTATGTAACTATGAATGTTTTCCCTCGTAACTTTGATTTAACAGGTGTTGAAGATTACATAAAAGGACTTGAAAGCTTAGGGGTAGATGCCATTATAGTTTCAGATCCTGGAATAATTGCAATTGCTAGAGAAGTAGCTCCTGATTTTGAAATACATTTAAGTACACAAGCTAATACAGTTAACTGGAGAGCAGCTAAATTTTGGTATGACTTAGGAGTTAAAAGAATAGTTCTTGCTAGAGAAATGTCTTTCAATGAAATATACGGATTTAGAGATAACTTACCAGAAGGTTGTGATTTAGAAGCTTTTGTACATGGATCAATGTGTATAGCATATTCAGGAAGATGTTTAATATCAAATTATTTATTAGGAAGAGATTCTAATAAAGGAACATGCGCTAATGTTTGTAGATATAAATATCATCTTGTAGAAGAAACAAGACCAGGTGTTTATTTCCCAGTTGTAGAAGATGATAAAGGAACTTACATAATGAATTCAAAAGATTTATGTATGATAAAACATATACCTGAATTAGTTCAAAGTGGAATATATTCATTTAAGATTGAAGGTAGAATGAAGAGTGAATTTTATGTAGCATCAGTTGTTAAAGCTTATAGAGAAGCTGTAGATAGCTACTTTGAAGATCCAGAAAACTATGAATTTAAGCAAGAATGGATGGATATATTATTAAAGGTTAGTCATAGACCTTATCATACAGGATTCTACTTTGGAAAAACTGGAGAACAAAATTATGATGATTCATCATATATAAGAGATTATGATATAGTTGGAATGGTAAAAGAATATGATGAAGAAACTAAAATTGCTACAATAATACAAAAAAATAGAGTGTTTAAGGGAGATAAAGTTGATATTTTAAGACCTTATACATCTAATTTTTCAATAGAAATGGGATCAATGTATGATGTTGAAAAAAATACTGAAATAGATGTTGCAAATAGAGCACATATGATTTTTAAAATGAAAGTTGATACTCCATTAAAAGTAAATGATATGCTAATTAAACAAAAAGAATCTTTAGAGATTGTTAACAACTAGGAGGTAATTTAATGAAAAAACCTATACTTATTGGAATTACTGGTGGAACAGGATCAGGAAAAAGTACAATAGCTGATGAAATATTTAATAGCTTTAATGAAGAATGTATCGCAATGATACAACAAGATGCTTATTATAAAGATCAAAGTCATTTAAGCATGGAAGAAAGAACAAAGACTAATTATGATCATCCAAGAGCTTTTGATAATGACTTGTTAGTAGAACATTTAAATGATTTAATAGCAGGTAAAGAAATTGAAAAGCCAATTTATGATTTTACATTACATAATAGAGCAAAAGACACTAATGTAGTAAAACCAAGAGACATAATAATAGTTGAAGGTATATTAGTACTTGAAGATGAAAGAATTAGAGATTTATTAGATATTAAAGTTTATGTTGATACAGATGCTGATATAAGAATTTTAAGAAGACTTGTAAGAGATATAAATGAAAGAGGAAGAACTGTAGATTCAGTTGTTGAACAATATCTTTCAGTAGTTAGACCAATGCATATGCAATTTACTGAACCAACTAAGAGATATGCTGATATAATTGTTCCAGAAGGTGGACACAATAAGGTAGCAATAGATATCTTAGTTTCAAAAATTAAAGATATATTAAACTAAGTTGAATAAAACACCTTTTCTTAGTCAAGAATTAGCTAGGAGGAGGTGTTTCCTTTTTATGAAAAAAAAGAATACAAGAAGATATAATTGGATATTAGGTTTTATTATATGTGTATTTACTATTCTTTCAGTTAGATTATATTTTTTAACTATTCATCCCACAGAAAGAGTTGAATCAAATTATAAAAATCATCAAACAGAAAATATAAGTAATAGTAAATATATGCTTTTAGATACAAATGGAAAAGATTTAATGAGCTATAAGAAGAAATATGTTTTAGTTATTGATTCAAGACCATTTAGTTTGAATAATTATGGAGAAACTTTAGAAGATTTAATGGCTCTTAACTTTATAATGAAAGCAGAAAATGAAAAATTTAATTATACAGATGTTATGAGAAGTCAGGGAAAGTTATATTATGAAATATCGGAAGAAACATATAATAAAATAAATAAGTTAAATAATTTAAAAGGTGTATATACATTTGCAAGTGATGAAGTAGATATGAAAGAAGCTTGGTCTGTAAGTTCCATGTTTTCAAATATATATGAAGATAATTTTGTAAAGGGATCTTTAAATGAAGAAATTTTTAATAATATAAAAAATAATGTTGTTCCTAAAAAGAACTTTTATTTAGATGAAAAAAATACTTACTCAATAAATGAACTGAATTTAAATAAGGAAAATAGAAATGTGAAATTAACTGTAGATAAAGAAATAGAAGAAGATATAAGAAAAGTTCTATTAAAAGAAGAATATTTAGATTATAAAAATGTTGGTGTTACATTAATTGAAAGCAATACAGGAAAAATAAAAGCTATGATTCAAAAAGATGAGAGTCAAGCAAATATAAATTTAGGAATTGAAGGTGCTGGATATGAACCAGGTTCCATATATAAAGTAATAACTTATGCATCTGCATTAGAAGATGGGTTTATAACTCCATATAATACTGTTTCATGTAATGGTAAGATGTGTAATGGAAATGTTCATGGAACATTAACTATAAAAGAAGGATTAGTAAAGTCATGTAATGACGTATTTGGAGCAATAGGAAGAAAAGTTGGTTATGATAAGTTAATGCAATATAGTGAAAGAGTTGGATTGTTTGAAAAAGTTTTGAATTTTCAAGGTGAAAATAAAAATGAAACTTCAGGAATAAAACCATTAAATGATGATCCTAAAAATAATAATAAAATAGCTCTTATATCAATAGGTCAAGCAATGAATGTATCTCCTATTCAAATGCTTGGAGCTATAAACACTATAGTAAATGACGGCGTTTATATAAAACCTTATATAGTTGATAGTATATTAGATAATGATGATAAAAATATAAAGAAATACAATACAACTAAAGAAAGAATATTTACTGAAACAACAAGTAAATTAGTGAAAAATGATATGAAGGAAGTTGTATTAAATGGAACAGGAAAGAATGCTTATATTGAAGGAATTGATATTGGAGGAAAAACAGGATCATCATCAAGTGGTAGAGGAACAACACATGGATGGTTTGCAGGATATTTTACAATAAATAATGTAGAGTATACTATGATAGTATTTTTACCTGATTTAATTGAAGAAGAAAGTGTAGGAGGAGGAAACACTGCTGCACCTATATTTAAAGATATTGTTTTAGAACTTGGTAAAAAATAAAAAATATATTTTTTATAATAGCAAGTTTTAAGAAGAAAAGTCATATGATATTAGTAAGCACTATAAGGAGGAAGAAAGTGTTAGTAATATCAAATTTTATCGAGCTTTTATGTAATACAATATTTTTAAGTGGTTATGTATCTAATAATAACACTTTCCCAACACCTCTTAATGAAAAAGAAGAGGAAAAATATTTAAGAAGATTAAAAGAGGGGGATAAAGGGGCGAAAAGTGTTTTAATTGAAAGAAACTTAAGATTAGTAGCTCATATAGTAAAAAAATATTCATTTCCAAATAAAGATGTAGATGAACTTATATCAATAGGAACTGTAGGACTAATAAAAGCGATTGACTCATTTGACGTAGATAAAGGAACAAGACTTGCAACTTATGCATCAAGATGTATTGAAAATGAGATACTTATGCTTTTTAGAAATAATAAAAAGCAAAAAGGAGAAGTTTATTTACAAGACCCTATAGGAATAGATAAAGAGGGAAATGAAATATGTTTGATTGATGTATTAAGTAGCGATAAAGATTCTGTAATAGAAAAAGTTGAGAGTAATCTTCAAGTTACAGCATTATATAAAAAAATGGAGGAAATACTTACAGAAAGAGAACATGATATAATAGTTATGAGGTATGGACTTAAAGATGGAAAAAGTAAAACTCAAAGAGAAATAGCTGCAAAGCTTAATATATCTAGGTCCTATGTTTCAAGAATAGAAAAAAAAGCCTTAAAAAAATTACAAAAAGTTTTATATGGGAAAATAACATAAGTCTATAAATATTTTATATTATAAAAAAACAAATTAAAAATTCGGAGGACAAAAATGTATACTTTAAAAGAACTTTTAGAAAAAACTATTGAATGTAAAGCTTCAGATTTACATTTAACAGCTGATTTAGCACCTATGCTTAGAATAAATGGAAAATTAAAATCTGTTAGTGAAGAAAAACTAAGCAAAGATGATTTGAGAAGTTTCTCAAAAGAATTATTAGGAAATAAATTTGAAAAATATATTGAAAATGGAGAAATAGATAGTTCTTATTCCCTAGAAGGAGTAGGACGTTTTAGAGTTAATGTATTTAGACAATTAGAAAGTGATGCTATAGCTATAAGAAGTATAACTTTAGATGTTCCTACACTAGAAGAGTTAAATCATCCTAATATAATTAAAGAATTAGTAGATAAAAGAAGAGGACTTATTTTAGTAACTGGACCAACTGGTAGTGGAAAAAGTACAACTTTAGCTGCAATGATAAATGAAATAAATTCAACTAGAAGTGAAAATATAATAACATTAGAGGATCCGATAGAATATATTCATAAGCATAAAAAGAGTATAATAAATCAAAGAGAAATTGGAAGAGATAGTAAGAGTTATAAAAATGCACTTAAAGCAGCATTAAGAGAAGATCCAGATGTTATACTTATTGGTGAAATGAGAGATTTAGAAACTATTTCTATTGCAATTACAGCTGCAGAAACAGGTCATTTGGTTCTTTCTACATTGCACACTATTGGAGCTACTCAAACAATAGATAGAATTATAGATGTTTTTCCTCCATATCAACAACAACAAATTAGAGTTCAGTTAGCTTCAGTTTTACAAGGAGTAATATCACAACAATTAATTGAAACTATAGATAATAACAATAGAGTGGCTGCGTTTGAAACTATGATAATAAATCCTGCAATTCAAAATCAAATAAGAGAAGGTAAAACACATCAAATACAATCTGTCATACAAACAGGTAGTAAATTCGGTATGAAAACAATGGATATGTATTTAGTAGATCTTATTAATTTAGGAATTATAGATAAAGAAGTTGCGATTACATATGCTTTAGATAAAGAGATGATTAATAGAATGATGAAATTTTAAATATGACCATTTATAATGGTCATATTTTTATTTTATTATTTTTAAATATTAATAATTTAATAAGTAAATAAAATAAAGAGGAAAGATC